>Ga0123352_10002743_pt1 | contig 24912 bp, 9 predicted proteins | sample TergutLab28metaG_FD_89700 | JGI IMG/M metagenome (GOLD analysis project Ga0123352, IMG submission 89700) | Labiotermes labralis P1 segment gut microbial communities from Petit-Saut dam, French Guiana - Lab288 P1 | ecosystem: Host-associated > Arthropoda: Insects > Digestive system > Gut ...
AAAGAGAGTCCCCTTGGAATATTCCTCTTTGTATCTGAATGGGTTGTGACTGCATTACTTCCTGCTTTGTTTTTAAAATAAGCCTTGTGTTCCATTTCTCCATAGATAGTTTACAAAATCTAATAATTTTACTGTTCACTCCTACCAATTATATTGACTTTTCCACCCAGCTATGTGGAATGCTATCAAATGTTTTCTGGTAATCAATCCATTATTATTATTATTACTACTACTACTACTGTTTCCAGATGTCTTCTGTGAATTGCACACTGTTTTACCATGATGGTATCACATCACAAAGTCATTGAATGTCAGACAGCATAGACACAAAGCTGTCTGTATGACTTGTGGGAACAGTTTCTGCTACAGTTCATCTCATTTTGTTTCTTACATGTTCTGGTTAAGGTGGTTTATTTTGTGCTCACATTCGAGTTTTTCATTTTATTTTATTTTATTTGCTTGTAAGTGCTAAGGAGTGTTACACCAAAACTTCATTGGCTTTTGCACTGGATAATTTTGCAAATACATGGCTTCACCTTGGCTTAATTTGAAGAATTTTGAATGTATTTGTACTATTTCCTAAAGACACAATGAGGGCCATATTCTGTAGCTAAAATGCTGGCTTATTGTGCAGGTCAGGGTTCAGTCCCATGACTATCCACAAGATATATGTGGTGGAGGAAATGGCACCAGGACAGATTTTCTGTGAATACTGAGTAAATGAAAATTCTTACATTTATATTCTATATAAAGTGTACTGGTAAAATGCCATCCTACTGCCAGCATATTGTCTGATTCTGCTTTTGTTTGTAGATCATCCACAAGAAATTTTGGTATCCTATTAAAAGCACTGTAGTGTTCCTAATAAGTACTTTTGAAATGGATCACATAAGAATGTAGGAGAACAGCAAGTTTAACTTTTTAATTTGTTGCAGGCTACAGCTGAAGCTAACAATCTGGCAGCAGTGGCAGCAGCCAGGGAAACTTACATGATGTTGATGGAGGGCGTGTGTGGTGGTGCTAAACCCTATCTGAGCACAGCACATCTTGAAGCAGAACACCAGAGAATTAAAGACAAAGCTTTAAATCAGTTCATCAATAAACGCAAAATGGGAGGCGAGAGTTTCTCTGAGTCATACAAGGAGAAGCTAGATAAGGTCAGTTTGTAGTTCTCAGTTCTTAAGAGAAGGCTAGTGATATTGTCTTCTGTAATCATGTTGAAAAGTTGGTAAGATCCTATATAGTGCAAGATTTAGCATATGTTCTTGTAATGTTTGACAGTCAGTACTATTACTGATTGTGTGAAGACTGGTAATTGTTAAACTAAAAAACTGTGGGAACCAGAGTTATATACCAGATATCATTTTGGACAGATGGGACTTTTCTTGGAAGATCTGAGGTTCTTACAGCAGTGTTGCTGAAGACTAAAGTCTTGTGGGATGTTGCACATATTGAATGTAAAAAGGGTTAGGCATTTTGAAGAAATGTAGTGCCTTTAGGCAGGGTACTCTTCTGGGATTGTTTGTCTGTGAAGATGTGGATACTGTGTTCCTTTGAATTTCCATAACTATTCATTATACATAACATCCAAGGAGAATTGAATCTTTCAAGAATTTTCTTCCTTAAAATTGCCTACTCTAGGTATGATTTACATATTATGACTGTTACGAGTATTAACTATTTACACCAGCAGAAGAGATTTATGCATATAATCCTGTGCAGTATTTGCCAGTTTCATCAAAGTCAGTGCAGGGACAACCATACTGTCCTCATGGGTGTAAATGTAATTAATTTAACTGTATGACACTTTGAAAGTATAGAACAGTGTAGTAAAAGGTATGTCATGTAATACCCCATTTGCAGTCTCATTATTTGTGTAATGAGATGTAATTACATGAAGTTTTCTGCATATGGTAATGCTTACAGTCACAGTTGATCACGCACATGTTAGGTTGTGATTTTCTCCATTTTGACACTGTCTTGCCCTGATGATGGTTATGCACAGTGTTTCGCTTTGAACTGAGGCAGCAGCTTGCTCAGGAACACTCTTTTTCACTAATAAGTCTGTGGTGTCACAACTGTGAGGGGCAGACGTCAACCTTCACCACCATAAACTCTCATATCTCATCAAGTGATAATTTTCCTTAAATTATTCTTCAAACACACTGAAACACATATTGTGTGCAGATTCTCAGAATGTTGTATATAATGATGAATCCTGTGACAGTAAAAAAATTTCAAACTGGAAGGTTTGTACATTATCTATGCAGGGTTTTGTCAGGCATTAGGAGTATGCATGAACGTGAAGCATGCTGTTGTGAATTAAATGTGTTTGCCTTTTAGTAATGCTTACCATTGAATTTTAGGAACTGGAAGATCTGTTTGGACAATTCAAGATGCATAATGAAAGTAAAAACATCTTTAAGGCTGCAAGAACTCCTGCTGTCTTTTTTGCTGTAGCTGTGATATTTTACCTTTTGTCTGGAATTTTTGGCCTTGTTGGAATGTATTCCCTGGCAAATATCTGTAACTTGGTTATGGGTACAGCAATGTTGAGTCTTGGAGTATGGGCATATATCAGGTGAGATATATTTTGTTCTTATACTTATGTCTTCTCTGTTGTTGTGCTGTGTGTGGTAGGATTGTCTAATCAATTTCTGTTTCTGGTTCGTATGAGAACTGACAATTGGTTTTGTGCTTTTCTGTTCAGTCGAAGTTCAGGTGTTAGTCTTTGTGGAAGTTCTGGTCTTTTGTGTTCAACACGAATATAAGTTTTACTTGAACATATGCCTCATGGCCTGAAAACTATGTATTTTATACATGCCTGCTTAATTTTGGTATTTGATTATTCTGTGCGGTGATAATGCGTATAAATATAGCACTGTATTTGCTCAAATACTCAATGCCTGTTAGCTGTGTATCCACTTCTTTAAGAAACAAAAAGGTTATGTGAATTTATTGAAGGACTGTTGATACATGTTACCCATCAACTGTACGTAGTGCAGTCTTGTAATCCGAATGTGATGATTTTTCATTTATTTCCATTGTAACCGTGTACTTTCCTGGGTCTGATGCCATGCAAAACAAATGATATGCAATACTGTTTTCTCAACAGTGGCACTGTCTCATTGCTTTTATTACTGTTCCTCAGATTAACATAAAAAAGTGCAAAATAAGATAAAGTATAATGACAGTTATTTTTCTTCAGTGATGTCTTCACTGTTATATGAGCTGACATGGTCACCAACATTGTATTTTCTACAAGGCGTATAATATCTGACTCTTCTGCCTCCTGAGTTTGTTCAACTTTTTCATCAGCCATGAGTGGCAGCACATCTGTACCCTTTTGTTCTCATCTTTAGCAGAATATGTGCACAGTGCCTAACAGATTATAGCTTCGAACCCTGTACACTGCAGCCATGCATGGCTTGATGCATTGATGCACAAGAGGAGGGTGTGAGAATTCAGGTGGTCCTTTATTTTCTGAATAAACTGCACACAGTGTCTGAGAAAGTACAGTAACTCATTATTGATATTTCAGTGTGTTTGTGAGATTGTTGAAGTATCGCCAGTGTAGTAGTAGTGATGACTGTGTAAGAAGTTGTATGATATTGTAATTTTCATTCTGTCTTACAACCCATTCTCATTAGTAGAGGGTTGAAAGGAAAGTTGTCCCTGTGCATTTTTGCAGACTGTGAAATGTTAGAAGTGCTCAAGTACTTTAATGTAGGAGTAATAGGAGCTTGATTAGCTAAGTCACTGTAGTGATGGTGCTGTTGGCTGGATGACCAAGGAATTGTGGTTCAATTCCTGGAAGTGGCAAGAAACTGTTCTCTTCTCTGGAATGTTCAGACCGGTTGTGAGGCAGTGTAAAGTGACTACTCACCACTGTCTAGTGCTGAGGCTAAGAATGGGCAAAGTTCTACCTCCATCCCTCCATATGCCCTCATGACATGCATAGGAACAACTTTACTCCATATTTTTGTGCCATAAAATTTTGAAATATTCATCACATGCATAAAGGCAGTAATTTGATGTTTCATTTGTAACATATTTTAAATATTTGATTTGAATTTGTCCTGAGATTAGTTCCTTTAAAATCTTAATTGTGGATAGGCAGCTTTAAGGGCCAAATAACAAAGCATTTAGTGATAAAGTCCAAATGAAATGCCCAGGCATAGTACTAAAAGGAACCTAACAAAAGCTGTGTGAGATCTGAGGTTCTCACAGTGCTGTTGATAAAGATCAAGTCTTTGTTGATATGGTGCCATGTCAGTTGGCATAGACTTACTAGCATTTCAGAAGATCTGGTTTGTGTACCATTTCCCAGGACTCTGATATTATACATCTCATTTGAAATATTGTTGAGGTTGTAGGAGGAATGCTGAAATATGTTCTGGAAAATGAAAGTTTTTTAATATACCAGTTTGTAAAATTTTATTTTGCAGGTACAGTGGAGAAATGAGAGAAATAGCAGCATATCTGGATGAAGTTGCGAATTTACTGTGGGATAATGTAAGTAATATTGTGTCTCATTAAAAAAAACTACAGGTATATCAAATGTGTTCATGTAAACCAACATTTCAAAGAACAACTCCATCTCTGTCATCAGGGTTTTGATAATGGACGTAAAAAATGGTGATTTACTTGAACCACTTGACATAGCTGTGAGCTTGAAAGAATTTTATTGTCATTAGCCTGAATTTAAATACTGCAATTCCATGTTTTAATATTACCTGTTCTGCACTATTTCTTACTAGAAAAGCACAGTTTACATGACACCAAACATTTTGGACATGGAAGACTGTTACATTGATAGATTTTGGTAAAATTTAATGTTGGGATTTCATCATGTACAGCCCTTCTCGGTCAGGTATGCTACTGTACATGAAGGACAAAATTAATTTTCAAAATGTTTTATGTATTACTTTTTTCCCTGACAGTAAACTAATTTGAGCCAATGAGGCAGATTCTGATAGGCCTGCCACAGTCTGATCCGGTTCTTTATTAACTAAACATTTTTCTTGTGGTAGCATAATCCTAAAGCTCCACACTGCTAATACCAAATCCTGTCGTTAGAGGTGGTCCTGAGCCATTTCCATTCACCACCCACCCATAATATGCCTCCCTTGGATAAATTATCTGTAATATTAAAATCTCTCTCCTCTGTCCTCCAAGTAGCTGTTTTCCAGGCAGCTTCTTCGTAAACAGTTTAGATTATTTCATTGTCTCCCCCATCCTAGCCATATGTCTGGACCATTGGTCTTCTTGGTTGACTAACCTTAGTTTTGTGGACTGCCTCAGGAAGTTCTTCATTATGTTACTTCTCATTTCATCTTTGGTTCAGGTATTTTCTTCACTGTTTCACACCCATAAAAGTAAAGTTGTCCCCATATGCACCACTGAAGGGAGGGGAAGCAGAGGTGTAGTCCAGCCTCTTTATAACCTTGGCACCAGAGTGAAGTGAGTGGTCATCCATACATGGCAGCTGCTTGACCTCTGGTATCCAGTGAATAGGAGGCTGGGTGGACCATAGTGCTGGTTTGAACATTTCTGGAGAAGACTGAACTCCCTTTGCCCTTGCTGGGATCTGAACCCTGGATTGTCCAGCCTGTAGCATGGTTAATATACTGACTCTGCTATCTCAGCTCCTTGTTTCACAGCCATATGAAACAAAAGTTAATGTTCTGAATTCCAGATTTCTTTTTATCGTGAACTTAGATGCTTTGTCTTAATGATATAACTGTGGTTAGTGGTAGTTTGTAGTGCTAATGCTGGCATTACTTGTAAGACTGAAAAATGCTTGAGTGAAAATACACGTAACCTGATAAATAAAGTAGGCCATATGCATTCTTTGTGACAAAGTGTTTTTAGTAACAAACTTGATGGCAAGACTTTGGATTGGCACAGTTTCATTATTATATACAGTCTCTTAAGTTTTGTTGCTTACTAATTGTATGTTTAATTTGCAAGGCTTGGTACTCATTTTCATTCAGCCTAAGTTTTTAAAATTGCACCATGTTGAATTTTGTTAACTCCTTTGATTTCATTTTTAAGACACTTTGTTATTCGATCTTTCTGTGACCACAGTATTGATTCTTGGACATTTTTATACTGGCTTGCACACTTTAAAAAATTCTAGAATATTTTGTTTTCAAGTTTCATTTATTTGGAATCTTAAAAACTGAAGCCATGAAATCTCAAAGACTGAAAAAAGTCACTTTTTTATTGTGCATTTATTCATATTGTGTGATATAAATTTTTTCTCCAAATGTACAAGTGCATAAGGCTACACTTCAGTCCCATTTTGTCCATCCACATGATTCCTTCCTGCGTATAGCCTTCCTTGTAATTCCAGATGTACCATCCTCTTAACCATATGTGAACCAAACTTTAAAATAAGAACATAAAAACTTAAAGGACAGGTATGCAAATAGAAAATAAATCAAATTTAACGACAGTGCAAGAAGCAGGGATGGATCCAGGTTTTGTGGAGCTTGAAGCATATCCAATCTTTGGGGCCCTCTTTAAGAAAGAATAAAAAATTATGTATACAAAAGTTGGGTATGAAATTGAGGGGCCCTGAAGCTTAAGCTTTATTAGCTTCATGGTAAATCTGCTTCTGGCAAGAAGATATGCCAAGAAATGTATTCTCAAACAGATGTACAGATAAAATCTTTCTTTCATATAAGTAATTTGAAGGCGATATGCCTCCTTAAATGTTGCAGGTCATGAAACCAGCATATCAGTCTTTCCTGGAAAAGAGCTTGCAGCAGGCAGCATTGCAAGCAACAGAAGCTGCTATAAGTAGCAACTCAACAGTACAAATTAATGGGAGACTAAAACACTCTTGACTGCAGACATCACTACAGTGAATGTCTTGGCTATGTGATAAATGAATATGGACATTTATAAGGTACTTTGAAGTGACAAGTGATGTGACAGTGTTAGTACTGGTAATTTGAACTACATGCTTCAGGGTAAGACAAACGTAACCAACCATCTCAGTGCCTGAAAATTATCTTCCAGTTAAATAATTCATGTGTATAAATAGTCTATTACAAAGTTTTTTTTTATATTAATTTTAGCAGTACCATCCATTTACTGTACATGTAGGAGGGTGGAATATTTAAAGTTTAAAGTGTATTTACTCATGTGTATTGCAGTTGGTATCAAATTAATTGCCATATTTAATTTACTAATTTTATATGAACAGCGTATATATAAACAATTACTATGTAATAGAACTGACAATATGAAAGGATTTCTTTTGATAGCAGATGTACAAATATGATCAGAAATTAATTAATTTTTCAGATGTCTCCAGTCATATTTGTGTCTCATTGTCCTGACATTTGGTTTGTTACATTTGTTCTGTTTAAGTTAATTTAAATGCAAGCAGTCCTGAATGTTTTATATAGTCTTCCTCGTTAGTTTGTAATAATTGGATTGTGAGTGTATATTACCTCTGTCCTTTTCACAACATCTTTCATTTAAAAAAAAAACACTTTTTTTTCTGTAACAGTGTGTGAAGTTATGCATGTTCATGGTCCCTGTTAGATTATTGGTAATCAGGTGGTGGATTTATTTTAATCAAACTCATATACTTAAAAATTACAAAAGTTGTTGAAAGAATTTGAATTTGTGGTTACAATTTTGACTTATGTTTATGTTGAATATTTGTGTTATGAGGACTTTAAATAAGCTTGCTATGATCAGTTTCTTGCATAGCAAAGGAAAAGCTGAACCCATGGTTTGTGATTATAGGCGGCACAGTATTATTTTATCTTGACTCTCTAACTGAGCATGACCATGGTTCTGACTAGGGAAAGACGTCTCTTAGTTGACAAGCATTTGTAGCAGATCAGTAACAATGTAAGATATCTTTCAGACAAGTGTTGTTACTGATCCTGTTGAAATTACACTGTAAAACCGTGGTGTCTGGTACACTACAAAACTACTGTAGGTCAGGTAAGGTGAAAATAGTGAAATGCATATATTTTTTCTAATCTTGTGTAAAAAAAGAAATGGATATAAATAATTGTGGTTTTGTGATAAACTGTATATATCTTTAATCTTTTCTTTATAATTTGTTATACAGTGTTCAATTAGGTGGCATTTTTACAGTTTGATACATAGAAGTTAGAAGCTCCATACCACAGTAGTTATGCAGATCATACTGTACAACCAGTGCCATAAGAGAAGACAGTGGCCTCACATTTTTTTGCCACTATGCAGATGAGTAAGATTGGAGATAATATGCTCAACAATAAAATTAGTTTGATGCTCATTAATATGTTTATGTATGTGATATAATTAAAATATTAAGCTGCAAAATTTGTGTAGTTATATTGGGTTTGGTAAATAAATCCCTATTTTTGTAATAGTCTCTACTCTTCTTTTACATTGGCAGATGTTTAACTCTGATTATTTAGGTGAGATTGTCTGGCTTGCAGAATCAACTGCTGCTCTATGAAACATAAAGTGTCCTTCCTGATTTTTTTTCTCCTGTGATGTAACAATATGGTGCACTTCGAAACTTTTCATGGCACTGTTTTAAAAAAATAATGACAATCAAGCCTATCGCATTGTTACATGAAAACAGAAATTAGTTGAAATTAGGAAGGTTTATATTGGGTAATTGTTCCAGAAAATATTAAAAAATTTCAGAGTGACTACGTAAAAACTGTGGTTGATGAAATTTGTAAGAAGGCACAAATCTGGGTCATAGGAAAGAGCAATGCATTTATTCACTGCAGCTATGCAGTGTGATTAAAATATGCCACTCTTTGAAGCATTCTGTGAAGAGCATTCCCATGATTTTGCTTGAATCCTGATGATATTATTAAATATCCTTCCCTATAACGCCATCTTGCATTGTTTGAGAAAAAAGAAGTCATGTGTCACTAAGTATGGTGAGTGGGAAAGGTGTGGAGTAACACTTTGTTCTTAGCCAGACACTTTTGCACATTGCAGAGTGAGTAGGTGTGCAGCATGAATGTGGTGGCATTCTGACACCTGTTCATGTTATCATTCGGAATTCTTTGAACTGACCGTAATGAAATTTCCAACATGTTTAACAACTTCATGGATCATAATTCTTCTGTTTCCAAGGACAAATGCCTTTACTCAGTACATATATTCATCTGTTTTGCTTGTTGATAGACATTCTGAGAATTAGGCAACTTTAGTAGTTGTCACACCACTCTTAAACTTAGAAAACCACTCAAAAAACTTGTGTCCTTCACACTTCTGCTCTCCAAAAAGCTGTTTTTAACATTTCATATATTTCCGTATCATTTTCTCCCAGCTAAAAGCAAAATTTGATACAAACATGCTGTTCTTTCAAGTCGGTCATTTTAAAAGTATACAAAAATTCCAAATGGAATAACACACTTGTACTAAACAAGACAGTACTGAACAACCACAGGTGTCACAGCCATATTCCAAGCAGGAAGTGACTCTGTAGACTCTACACTATGTACACCTAGCGGCAGTAGTGTCATCTCATGTTTAGTATGGAAAAATGTTTGATCATATCACTTACTGTATTAGTTTCAGGGATGTAGGAAGACAGTAGGGACAGAGAGAACACACACAAGAGGTACAATGAGAAAGGCCAATAAAGAATGCAAAGTTTTGTTGCATTTTGTGCTGTAGACACAAACACATCCATTTGCTGTGCAAGTTGGATCAGTGATTTTCTTGGATATTTCCCCGCTGTAGCACCAAACTGGGCTAGAAAGTCAGTTTGCAGCAAGTTAAAATGATGTACCACAAGGCAAACTCACCTTGTGTTCCTGAACTGGTATGTTCCTGTGCTCGCAGAGACAAACATACATGCCTTGCATTAGTATGTGTGGCCATAGAAGTAATGAAAAAAATGACAACTACAAATCTTGTTTTTGCTTTCACTGACTTGTATTATTTTTCTGCAGATTGCCATCAAAATTGTTGGCTTGTGTCATTAGGTCTGATATTGTGGCTAAACTTTCTCCAGTCATTTGCACACTGCAAAATTGTGTGGTTGCAGGTCTATTCTGAAGTTGCCTTACACCGATGCTTACACACTGAGTGAGTGTTAAAACAGAAGGATGTTATTAACAAGAATAAAAATATTGGTATGTTCCAAAGGATTGGGTCTTCACTTAATTGTCAAGCCTTGTATTGTATGATTATTGGCTGTCTTTAGCAAAGCCATCTGACTACCTTCTAAAATTTGCACTTCCTTGGTGATTATGAAAATATTTCATCGCCAGTAACTACATCTGTCTATTTAGTGAGGTGTTTGTATTTTGCAGAACCAAACACCCCACTCACAAACTTTTTACTTGGCATGCATGATATTAGTGATTGTCAGACTGGGTTGCATAGAACATTGGCTACTATTGTCTTCATCTCTTGCTGGACAGGGACAGGCCACTCAGACACCTGGAGTTGAGGTTAAGAATGTGTTGTGCTTTACTACCAGTCTGTCATGCATTTTTATTTCATAGTGCTTAAGTACATGGACAACTTTACTGTTTTCTTTACAGTGGGGTAAATATGCGTCAGTGCATAAAAAGTCGTGAAACTGAAGGGCTGGCAAAATGTACTTGCAACACCATAGCTCTTAAAATAAAAGTTTTATTATTCATCATCAAAGTATACTTGCAGGGAAAAATATCCAAAACCGTGAAATCAGCACTTCAATATGTAAAAACTTTGTTGTCTTGAGCAAACACATGAAGAATATCCTTACACAACAAAAATAGATAGGAGTACAACATAACAAGAGTAGTAAGCCATATGTTTCCAGTCAGACAATATTTTGTACCTCCTACTATTTTTACTATCTTTAGAGAATGGTTTCAGTTTGGACTTGGGAGACCCTTATACGGACTTCTTTTTGCAAAGACTACAGAGTTCTATTAAGATATGGCAGCAACTAGAACTGATGATTAAATACAAGTTGCACGGACTGACCCAGCAAATATCATTAGCTCATGAAGGTGCAAATGATAGAATAGTCTCTTCAATAGGCAAAACAATGGTGCTCCCTAATGTATCAGTAGGGTTTATAACTTGTGTGAAATAAGACCTATCATCTAACCTTCGTAATTCATGTGAAACATTTTAATCAGCCTTATAAAATAATAATTCCGCCATTACTGCAGTGGTTTTGTACATGTGGATGTTTTGCAAGTGCTCTGATTATTGTAAAGTGTACAAAGAGATGACCACTTCTTCATTAATAGACACCTTGAATACCATGTAAATGTCCGGTGTCTTCTAAAACAGCCATAAATCACCAATTGGTGCGCTTTGGAAAGTAAAAGTCTACTACTTTAAAAAGAAAGGTCACAAAATGATATTTTCTTCATGCAATTTTTAATTGGTGAACACACGCGTTCACTTTGCAAGCACTAGATGGCACGACATACACCGCACGATTACTTGTGCCATCTACAGTTTGAACTTTGTAACACACAAACGTCAATTTCACAGCTGATTGACGAGTACCTCTAAAATTTGCATAAAAATTTAGTCCTATCACTCTGGTAATGCAATACATTAAAACATTTGGTGCTATTAATTACAGAATAATGTGAAAACACAGTAAAAATTCAAGAGACAACAAACGCATACTTACCGTCGTTCTAACCTAGAAACTGTCAAATTAATTATCTATCGTATTCCGTGAAGATAATAAAATAAAAGCCTTGTTTACAAAGAAAGCATCGAATTATGATGTCATTTACTTACGGGTTAGTATAACTTCCATTTGTCCTGCATGTCATACCATTACAAATGAAAGGCTACAATGGATAGGTTAGACTGTATAATCCAATACCTGGGTACGTCCTTAGCAATTGAATTAACACGAATCAGCATCAGTAACTACAAAAACACAGATATCGTACTGCGAACGTATATTCGGTATATTTTGTATTAACATTGACACACACACACACACATACGCACACACACTTTAGCACTGCTGTCACTCCCCCTCCCTACTGCAGCGCCAACAGCCATATTGAATGATGCGAGACGTTATATGAACGTCTGAGAGTATGATTACGCAGAGTCTACAGCGATAACTGCACGTGTATCCGGTTGAAATACTGCAGGCAGAAATAGCGCTTATCGAAATTCGCGTATATTCCATTAATTGTAATATAACGTTGGAAGAGTAGTTAAAAACCTGTTGATGTTGTGAACTACATTCTATCACGGCAGGGTTCCTTCCCGACTGTGTGAAGAGATTCTCATAGATGATGGCTGCTAGTGCGGGTACTGTGTTCCAGTGTGTGTAGAATTTCGGTGTATTTCTGAAAAAAGTGAATGAGGGACAACTAAGGTGAGTACTAAAAACAACTGTCATGTTTTGAAGCATGGCTTGGTGTAGTATTTTTAGAAAATCAATATATGTATATTTTGTACAAGCGAAAAGTACAATGATATGTCAACCGTAGGCGTACCGTACTTTCAGCTGTTGGCGATCGAAACGTCAACAAAATAGCGTGCGCTCGGGGATCTATTGACGTTTTATACTTGCCGCTGAAGTAACGCACAATTTGTGCAGTATGTGCAAGCTCTAGGAATGTAACAAAAAGTTATGCATTAGCTGATGGTGGTGGAACAAGGGAAGGGGTGGGGGGAATTTCAGCAATGTGCGTAGTGTCAAATGGGGTGTCATATGTGACTGCTAGATGTCATGTAGAACATCCCCACTAATTTTAAAGGTGACCTAATTTTCACGGGTTTTAGTAGAAAAATGTACTTTTCATCCACCAAACAACGATGGATTCTTTTGTACCAGTGCCCCACAGGCAAACTTTTTTTGTCAGTTTTGTGTCCTGCTGCGGGTTAAGCCATATTATATGGGCAGCATGTTTGAAGAAACTATTTAATTACGAAAATTACTGATTTATGGGATTGCCGCCGTATTGTCGAGTAGAAACGTGTTCATGCTTCAGGGGCACAAAGTTCTCTTCCGTCCTGGAGATAGAGGCAGCACGTTCCAGCCCGTATGGTGTTACACCCCAGAATATATCATTCTTCACAATAATCTCTTGTAGAACCTCAAATCCAACATTTCACCGTGCTTTACAGTGTCAGTGGGAATAGACATAAACCATATCGTTAACAGATACATCGTATGTTGGCATAGGTGTCTTCAGCGACGAGTCGTGATTATGTATTCACAACGGCTTCGTTTCCATTTCTGTGTACAGGTACTGGCGAATACATAGGCCTCTATTCTGAGTAAAATTATTGTGTTTTACTGGGTCAATAGTCCCTGTCCCTGCCATGAAGGCATACGAGTGGAGTGGAAGTATAGCTCCACTCAGTTTTATCCCTGGCACTTGCTGAGTGGTCAGCTTCACGCCCAGACCGCTTTAGCGCCGCGGGAAGCGCTTCTGCTGCCCATTGAGTAGGAGGCTGGTTGAATCCCAGAGTTGGTGTGGACTTTCTTGAGAAGACAAAACTGCTTCCACTGCCAGGAATCGAACCACAATTTTTCGGTCTTCCAACCGACATATTATCCCAAATGCGGACCCAATTTGGGATAATATATCCACTGCGTAGTAGCGTGTTTCTGCGTAGTGAAATTTATTGCGCGCGTGTGTTTTTTTTTTATTGTTCAGCATATGCTGACAACACATGGAGGCTTCACCAATCACTGCAGTCTGCTATAGAGATTAAGAGCAGAGAGAAGAGAACATTGGTTCATGTGAAATAACAGTATGGTAAATAGCTTGCAGCAATTAATTCTAATTTTGTTATATAGCCTTGTCTGTTTCCATCTGGATCGAAATCCCACCATTAGTGCGCAGAAATAAGCAGGATTCGTATGGGTTTGTGGCATTAAAGTCCATTATGAACGCATGCCCGAATAATTTTTAAGGACTAAAAATGTCAGCGCAATTGTTATTTAATTTGGGCACGATTTAACTTTTAAATTAACTTGGGAAGTCATTATTGCTATATATATATACACACACACATACATACATACATACATATCCAGGGGGGCTTTAATTGTGACCGGGAAGAATGAGAGATGTCCTAACTACGCCACGGAGTAGTAGTGAGGTTAAGCTGTATAAAGGTTTGCAACACAGCATCAGCTGCTGCTGCTGTTGTGCTTCGAATAACGTATAATGTGTTCTTGCTTCTTTACTCTGATATTTTATGACGCTGTTTCGACAAAGGTATGTGTGACGGAGAAACACCACGAAACTTCTCGGTCAGGATCGGCTGTCGCTGCAGAGATTTAAGCTATGTACTTCGAATGTGAGACACATGCTGTTCTGCTTAGTAGAGGGTGGTTATGAATTGTATGTAGTAGGGGAAGAAGTAGTTGTGGTACGCTTATAGCCTGCGTTCCTGTGGTGGCAATATGAGTAGGTTTACGAAGAACCTTCCGCATATGGCTAAATCTATTTAGGCCCACGTCTTTTAAAAACACATTGATCTATTTCATACATTTTTCTGTGTGGAAAGAATACGAATTTATACATTGAAAGAATATGGTAGTTTATTAAGAAACCAAAACGCGTTTGTAGTAGATGTGAAAAGAAGTGATGAACGGCTCAAGTTCATGTACGTGTAATTGAGCAAAACTGTATTGCAGTTAAATCTAGTTTGCAGCTGCATAACATATGTGTTCATCTAATATATTATCGTCATATCTACATATAGGACTGAAGCTTTATGGCAACATGTGTATGTATTTCTCATTTTCCTCGTCAGTGCTATAGGCCTGTGCCCCCTATCACATCCTTCGTGATAAATATTAGACAGAATAGCAATAATAACTTTCCTTATTGTGTAATATTTGTCATAGCCCGTTCAACTATGGAAGCTTTTCATTTAATCGTCCTAGAGAAGCTGCCCCGAGAAATTCTATGAACAACTTTATTTTTGACGGTCAACGGTGTGACCGCAACCTAAGAGCGAAGTTGTGGTAACGTGGAGACTGAAGACGTCGTGAAAAATGTACCTCATTTCAGTAACGTTGAACACAGATCCTGTAGAGCCCATTTGTCTGCAATGAACAGCTAGGGACTAGTCACGTAGCTCTAGGAACTACGAATAAAATTTATTTTATTTATTGTAATTTAATTTTGTAGAGAGTGTACCCTGGTGCCAGAAGGTTGCAGTCTGTTAGTGAATTGACTGTGACTTTATTTTGTAGAAACTTCTATTAAATTTTTCTTGCTGCCGGTTGTATAAAAGTTGTTGTTAACCGCCACTGTTCATGACGACTAGCACGAACTTAACATCTGCGGGCAGTACATGAAAAGCTTCAGACAATACAAGGAAATGTGACAGTGCGATCTGGGCTCTCGGGTTCCGTAAAAAGACCGGGGATTTCATAGGTGACTGAATGACGTTAGTTTATTCGGAACAGTTCTGCGTTATGGCATTAGACTACTTGGTTTTCTTTGGTGGACCGGACCGGCGCTCTTATCGAATCTACACTTACGAAACGTGTAATAAGAAAGTAACTACAATATGTATCTATAGCTATATATATTGTTTGTGCCTAATTATACGTACTAATTTTTCGGGAAACATCTGTGTGTTTGTTGTATTACATTTGGAGGAAATGGTACTTTAGTCAGTAAAATATAAATGTATCTGTTACACATATATAGAGGAAACTCCAGAGAAGATAAAAAGCCAGTGCATAAAAATTTGATTTTATCTCAGTAATTAACCAACTTTATGCTCAAAATTTTTGTTTTACAATAAGTTTCTTTCATGCCTCTACATGTTTCGAGCACATGTGCCCATCATCAGGAGGTCAAAATTGCATTACACAGCCTCTGGTATCATCACACCTATAGCTGTGATGATACCAGAGGCTGTGTAATGCAATTTTGACCTCCTGATGATGGGCACATGTGCTCGAAACATATAGAGGCATGAAATAAAACTTATTGTAAAACAAAAATTTCGTGCATCAAGTTGGTTAATTACTGAGATAAATATACTGAGATGCACGGTCAGCAATACATCAAAATAAAATAAAAATTAAAATTTGAATTTAAAACAATAGTGTTGTGTTTCTCCCCAAGGAACTGGGGCTATTTGCCGCATACTTAGAGCTTTCAATTGTGAATACATGAAGACATATGTTGTATTTTAATTCCACAACATTAATATACATGAGAAAACATCACTTAGTGACGGCAATAAAAGGAAATATTTGACATTTTTAAGAGAAACAACACATTGTATTTTTAAACAGAAAAGTAGAAAATTGAAATTACGAACTGTTTATTAAGGAAAATGATAAAATAATAAGTAGTTATATGAACTTAAAGGTATCAATAAAGAACATTTTCCCACAGTTCTTTTCGTTGTACTTAAGTAAAAAGTCAGAAGAAACTTTCGTAAGTCTATAAGTCTGTTTGGAAGTTAACAAAAACGGATAGAGGGAATCACGATTAGACTAAATATAAACACGAATAAATTAACAAGAATGGCAATGTACGTAACACAGAGGCGCATTCGCGCAACAATTGTTACAGTGGAAAAGCAGTAAGTATTATATATTCTGAGCGTGTGTTTGTAACCTTAGGTATCCAGCGTTCGATGCGCATGAACCACATTGTCATCTGTTGCTTGTCCGGCTGTACTGTATTTTTTCCACATAATCTCATAAACGACACGATTTTCGGAAAAACGTTATTGAACATAAAATGTGTGTTTTCATTTTCTCTACAGGTTTTGCATGCATAAATTCTCATTCTGAGAAGAACTGAGCGAGATAGATTGAAAATGTATATTGGTCTTCAGGTAAAGTATCCGCTATTCTTGTCAGATTTTAATGATACTTGAATTTTTCTCGAAATATTTTCGAAAAATCCTCAAACATCCAATTTCATGAAAATCCGTCCAGGAATAGTCGAATTGTTCCATGCGGACGGACGGACAGACGGACAGGCATGCAGAAGCTAACAGTCGATTTTCGCAATTTTGCGAACGCACCAAAGAACTAAAAAAGAAAAATTCATAAAATCGGCAATGTTGCTTTTAGTACTGATATTGCTCCAGTTTCTTGAGTTTTTATCTTTTGCAGCTTGCCTTTCGCAGTCGGTACTTTCCATGTAGTCACCCTGAACACTCTTACCACCTCATCGTTTGTGCCCTGCGATATTTTTTCCAATATTCAGCACTCGACTGCGAAATAACTTGGGGGCCATCAGCAGCATTTTTTTTTTTTTGCCAAATCCTACTTCTTAGTCGTGGGTGGCCTTTTCGTGCCCCCTTCCTTTTCTCACTTTGCTTTATCATCCTAATTTTTTGTGTGTTAATTAAATTCTGAGGGTAATATGACGCTGGCCTGTTGTTTCGTTCTCGGTTGCTTCACAGGAATGTGGGGCAGTGGACTGAGTTTCTTGAACGTGTGTGACGGAATAAGGTTGTTGGGGAGGGATTCGAGGATCCAGTGAGATGGGACTCTTCTGTATTTGTTGAGGAAATGTTTAGCGTCTGAAAATTCTTGAAAATTGCTGGAATTATTACTTGGTGACTCTGGCGCAGCATGTCCAGTTTCTTTGCCTGTCTCAGCTGCATCACAAATTTAGCGGAAATGATCTGGGACTGAATTTCGATACAAGAAAAATATTCCCTTGGCTTTAAAGGCACAAACAGCATTTTATTTATAAGCCGCTTTTTTTCACAGTTTAGCAATAACAGTTCTCAATTGCATCTTTATGACACATATATTTTGTAGTTATTTACCCGATGGTTAACATATTGTCGTACAAATGTTTTAATAGAACATAAATTCCCCTATCACACTTATGCAACGCTTCCATATGGTGACTACATAAAATAAACAATATAACGCCGTTTCCTCTTGCAAACTGAAGTAACACTGTGCAGATATAATGGGAAGCATTTCTGTCTAAAATTAGGAGAGTGATTTCAGGAAATGTTCACATAGTTTTTGCTTTCCCAAGTCGCTATATTTCCGTCTCCTCTTCATTACTGTGGTTGGGACCTTTTAATAAATAAATGCCCAAGACTAATATCGCCTTGCTGTTAATGTTTCGTGGCGTCCCGTTAATTTTGCGAGGTTCATTTTTATCGAGATGAAGTACCAGGTTTCAGCCTGTCGTTTCTTGGCATGACTGTACAGGGCTGAATAAATGAGAAACTGCGTGTGTTTTAGTCTAAAATAGGCTGCCGACGGTAATAAAACGTACCAATAACCTATCTGACTTCAGATTCGTATTAATATGTACAAATAATCGATAAATAATAGTCAGTGACATTAGTAGCACCGATCCAGGCTACAGGTTTTTCTCGTGGCTAATCCTTTTTTGGAAGTGGCTACTAGATCTGTACGTTCAAGTTGTGCATACAAACCGTTCTTGACCACTTCCCACGTTGTTGACATTATTGACTATGCAGTTGGGAGAGCGTTATTAAATACTGTGAGTATTAATGAGCGCTAACACTAGGAATACACGATCAAAACATCCATGGATACTTCTCCATATTTGACATTCAGAGGACCGTGCATCATGATATATTCTTGTAATAAAAACCAAGAAGATGCACTATTTCTCAAATTTATTTTGGTAAAGAACTCTACATGTTTCGGACAGATTTACTGTCCATCATTAGGAGTTTTAATACTGTATTCACAACAATAGGTATTTTTCATAGTAGTTATGTTGATTGTATGCTAGCAGACAGTCAACATAACTAGTATAAGCACCTATTGCTGTGAATACAGTATTAAAAACTCCTGATGATGGACATTAAATCTGTCCGAAACATGTAGAGCTCTTTAATAAAATAAATTTGAGAAATAGTGTATCTCGTTGGCTTTCATTATAAGAACTTCTCCGTATATCGTTTAAAAAATCACAAAACTGAATGTAATACGGGACTTATTTTGAAGACCCAAGTCTTCTGGGATGTGACACTGTCTCGCTGGGCGAGTATTTCCGGATAGTTCTTAGTGCTTTCATCTTCGTGGACTCATAGACCGTGAAGATGAAGTCACTACAATCTCTTGAAACGTCGCATACAGCTCACCCACCGAGACATTGTCACATTCCAGAACACTTTTGTCTTCAACAACACCGCTGTGAGAACACCACATTTCGGGATTTATTTTATTTACATTCTAGTATTTTTAAAGAAGCGGGTTGAAATTATTATTGTGCAATGTATACATCGAAGTTTAAAGCGTAATTTTACTCCGTTGTTCGACTGGGAATTACGGTCTACGAATCTGCACATTGCAAGATTAGGCTGCATCGAGTTTAATGGAAGGAATAAGGCAAATTGTGCATTATCATCATTAGATGTGCTTTATTTAATTATACGGCAGCCAGCTTAACCGCATCTTTTGTGGAGAGACTAAGATAAACTGTAGAAAACTTAAGGATAGCCAGAAACTTGGTTGAGGTTCGAACGGATTGGCACCGAGACACTCCAGCATATTCGGTGTGTTGAGCATCTTGAACACCATTAAAAAAATCTTGAATTTTCTCGACAGATGTTCGAAAAATCCTCAAATATTAAATTTAATAAAAATTAATTTTGTGGGAGCTGAGATATTCCATGCGGACAGAGAAAGATGGAGAATTGGACAGACAGACAAGACGAAGCTAATAGTCGCTTTTCGCAAGTGCTCGGGCGCGCCTAACAAAATCTGTCCATAGTATCGGTGTGCCTTTGCGTGTCTGCCTGTGGCAACCGTAACTCATACGAGAATTAAGAAAGGATGTTCAGATGTTCGCAGCAGTTTTAGGATGATTAACAGCTGTGAAGTGCCAAATGCAATCAAAATAGGCCTGTGGGATTAGGGTCGGGCTATGGGGTTTCTGTTGTGCGGCATTGTGGGTTAAACTTTACCGTAAGCAACATAAGCTAAATGCAGGCCTACCTCTTTAGAAAGTCTCGCTCTAGCCGACGTATACAATACGAGGGGAGGTACGAAAATATGCCTCCTATTTTCTTTAAAAAACTATAATTACAGCAATAATGAAATATATATATGTCATGGATACATTCTTTATAAAGCTGAGATTATTTTTCCACAAATTCTCCATTATCAAAACACTTTTTCGTCCTTTGTGTGAGATGCTGTAAGCCGGCTGCGTACAATTCTTTGCTGAAGCGTCGGAGCTCTTCACGCACGCTGTATTTCAGGTCGTCGATATCCGCAAAACGACGTCCTCTGAGAGTATCCTTCAGGGGGTCAAAAAAGATGAAAATCGTAGGGTGCTAAATCGGGACTGTAGGGAAGATGAGGGAGAACAGTCAACCCCATTGTTGCAGTTGCCTCCCTTGTGGGCATACTAGTGTGCCTTCTTGCGTTGTCATAAAGGAGGACTTGTTCCGTTTTCCTGTTTAGCCGAACCCTTCGAATTAGTTGCTTTAACTTCTTTACTACCTGCACATATCGCTGTGAATTGGTTGTGGCACCTCTCTTCAAGAATTACACTAACAAGATTCTGTAACTGTCCTAGAAGACAATAGCCATGACTTTCCCCGCAGAAGTCCGGGCCTTGAGCTTTTTCTTGCGTGACGACGATTGATGATGACATTCCGTTGACTATTTTCATCAGTGGTTCGTAATTATGAACCCAGGTATCATCAACGGTATTTATTCTCGACAGACAGACATGTTAGTCATTCTTACTGCGCTGGAGAACTTCTGCACAGATGTTTCCTTCGGGCGGTTTTGTATTCGATAGTGAGCATTTTCAACGCCCACGTTCTGCATACTTTTTTGTAGTCAAATTCTCTGATGATGGCCATAACTGCGGGTTTTCCAGTTCCTATTACGACACACAGTTCACCTGTCGTTCATCCCGAATCAGGGCATCAATTTGTCTTCGGTCTGCATCGTCGCCGTGGTAGCTGATTGGCCTCTGCGGGACTTGTCATCACTGTCCTATTTACGGCTTACGACGGATACAGCGTCTAACTGACCTAATATCTATGGCGTCCTCACTATACACGCTTCTCTGACGTCTCTGAATCTCTATTGGATTGGAGCCTTCCACAGTTAGAAAATCCATCATCATTCTCTGCCCAATGCGTACGTCCACAACATCCGCCATTATGCACTGATAATGTATTTAACGCAAATGACTGACTTGAGCGCTGACTGGTGGAGATGGACAGTCACATTCCGGTGGTTAAGGGCAGAAACTTCCAGGCGCCACATTAAAAAAAAGTAGGAGACATTACTGTAGTACCAACCTACAAAAGAAACAGCTCATTCCTCGGGATTAAAGCGGCCGGAATATGTAACACTAACCAACAAATTCCAATGACGCTCAAGGAAACCCACTTGTGTGAGACGTACTTGAGATAACAAATACGAAACTCTCCGAAATATTGTTTCAACTGCGGTGAGAAAACTTTGTAAACCCCGACGAAATTACAAAAGGGTCCAGAAAATAAACTCAGAAGAAACCATTTCAAAGTGAAAATTGAAATATATACTCCAATCTGGAGCACAAATATCTTCCGACCGCAACATATTTTACTAGCCACGTTCCCGTTATATGACAGACTGCCTTAATATTCACGCACTGTTCCACGAGCTCTTTAATCACAAATTTCTTTACTCTGACACAAAATTAAACGTGAATTTGAACTCGGAGTGCTGATATCTGACTGTACTGGGTTGTATTACATGCTAGATGCTCAACACTGTCTTCAGCTTCAGCCTGTACCTGTCAGAATGGTCTGTGTTTTTCTTACAGAGTCTGAATTAAAAGTAATACGGAATCATATTTTCATGACATCACAAAATAATACAGATTGACTTTCTAGGACACAAGCGTAAATGTTCCTTTCCAGTTAGAATGAAGGCAAGGTTAAAACACGAAGATGTGTGACGAACTCTGTGTACATGCTGTAGGCTTCGTTTCGCGACCACAGAAATTGTCTCCATGTTTGCAGATACTGTGTATACATTTGAAGCTAAGCGTTAGTCTTCTTATATTTGTTACAGATTTTTATTAAAGTGTTCGACTTCTTCGCAAGTAACGGTAGTATATGAGAGATAGTTACCTACGAACGTTTTGGAAGAATATACTGGCTCACTCTTCGGGGCCAGTACTCTTCTGCCCCGAAGAAAGGGACACCAGGTTCTCCGAAATGTTGTTTTCCATGTACCAAACTACACGGTGCCAAATGCCTTAAGAAACAACACATTCACCGCCATGATAACCTAATATCACACAAAGATAAAGGTACGTTATTTTTCTCATTGTGCGTATTGCGAAGTCCAATTTGCCTTCATCCTAAGCAAAATAAGCTGATTGGTGTTCATGTGACAAGGCAAACGTGTTTTATTTTCATTCGTCTGAATTATTTTAGGTTTACATTAATATCTGACAAGAATATCGGGTACTTTACATGAGGACGTATGCAAATTATGATGATATGGCGCCGAATTCGTCTTAGAAAATCAAAACACACATTTTATGTTCAATAACTTTTTTTTTCCGATCGTGCCGTTTCAGATAACGTGGCAAAACATGGTACAGCTGGACAGGCTACAGATGATAGCACAGCAAGGCGCAGAAGAGATGTGAGATGCATGCCGGATATCTAAAGACAGCGTACAGACTCACAATCATAATATTTAACAGTCACTGCTCTTCCACTACAACAATGGTTACACGAACACGCCTCAGTGTTACGTTATACATATGTTGCCTCTCGTGTTTATGTTTGGCGTAGCACATCTCATAATCATCGTAAAACTACTTTCAAAATTTCAAGCTCCCATGTTTATTTTCCGAAGAGTTATGGCTTTCACAGACAAACATGCTCACATCCTATTATAGTTGGGTAAGTTGCTGTCAGGTTTTCAACAAATATGCACGCTGTAAGCCAGTGAGCTCACGCAAAAACAAAGCAGCAGCAGCAGCAACAATAATAATAATAATAATAATAATAATAATAATAATAATCTGTGTGTCTTTTTGGACAGCTGTTGACGCTGTAATGACGAAAGAAATGCTGTTTTTTTGTTCCTTACAGTCCGATGGGAATTTAGACCTACTTTTTGTCCTCAAAACGGACGCTAAACTTCTAAACGAGCGACCCCTAACTCTGTCAACATCATGATACCAACCGAGACGTGCATCCAATGCCGCTTGTTGCTGTCGTTTGGTGGTTCTGACGTATGTGACTTGGATTTAAACTTGATTTACATGGGGAAATAAGATAATTTGACAGATCGACAAACCTAGGAAAAACAATTCCCGCTTGGCTAATTATATAGTCAGGTTTTCGTTTATGTTCAAATAGCATAGCACGTCTCAATTCTCCTCTACAGACTGCACGTTTAACGCTGCTGTGTGTAACAACGGTGTGTTAAAAAAGCCAACGACTTTTGTGTCGCACAATAATAGTAAAATAATTGAAAGAAAATGTTTAGTTTTAGTTATGCGTTAGTCGTATTGATACTGAAGGTTATTTTATCTTACCCATATCGTCGATCGCTTCACCATACAATAGACACGTGCTAACCGCGGAAGTGTTAGACGAAATTGGTGCTGAATTGGAGACTTTTTAAGACAGGAAACGGGCGTGTACCGTCAGCGTGAATTTCAACAAAACGGCTGCATTAGCGACCGTACAGAACAACTGTGGTTTACGAACCGTGTGACACAAATCGTGAAGCAAGAAAGGATTTTGTCAACTGGTACGGCAACTTCATTTGGTGCATGATGGACAAATAGACGCCACATTCGTTCTGTTACTCATCGGAGTTCGGTTTTATCTCAAACGGTACGTGAAATCTCAGAAAGATATATTGCCCTTTTTCGTCCACGATGTGGCATTACGTGATGTTATAGGTGGTGTGTGGTGTGCTCTGATTGCAGCTCTGATTATTGGGCTCCCTTTTTTCTGAGACCCTAAATCACACAGGTACATTTCACACATGGGGACCGCGGTAGCACAGTGGTTAAGGTGCTGTGCTTCAAATCGGAAGGTCGCTGGTTCGATTTCAGATGGTGTCATTGGAATTTTTCATTGACATAATCCTTCCGACTGCAATATGGCCTTGGGATCGACTCAGCCTCTAACAGAAATGAGTACCAGCAGCATTTCCTGGGGGCAAAAGGCGGCCGGTGCGTAAGGCTGACAATCTTACCACCATCCTGGGCCATTGTCACGTAATCTGGGAACCTTAACTTCCTGGAACCCTCTGGACACCTCGGGCCTGTAATGGGACTGATTTACCTTACATTTCGTATATTCTGACACCATTTTTGATATGATGGTACGATTTTTAAAGTAAATTCAAAGCGATACGTACAGGTGCTTCTGGTAGCAGAATACTGTTGAATGGATTGTGACACTTTCGATGGACCTGAACCGGAGGCAGTTGAACTAGAAAGATGTAACATTCGTGGCATCAATTCTTCTTTAGTTACCGAGGTCTGATATTGCTGTTACATTTCTTGAAAATGTTGCTGTTGAATGCAAGCTGCTGCTTTATGGGTACTCGCCTTATACCATCCGTTCAGATACCTTAACAGAGATTTATTAGGAGCAATGAATTTAAACTTTCGCAGTAAACGTTCGTGTTTGTGTTCGACAGATTGTCACATTTTTTTGTACGGTTGAGACTGTACCTGGTTTTGGCTCAAACGGATGGGGAATAACGGTCGGAGCATTTCCAGGGCACTGTTTTATTTCCAGTGCTAACTAAAACATTCTGGCTGGAAAGCAGGTAACAAGCTTGTTAATAACGTGTATTAGGTTAGGTGAAGGTAAAGTGTACCCTTGTACAGGCACTAAGGCTCTGTACAGGCCGTACGGTCCATAGGGGGAGTAGAGGTATAGCTCTACTCTTTCTTGACCACGGCACTAGAAGGGGTGAGGGGTCAGCGTCACGCCCCGGCCGCTCTT
>Ga0123352_10002744_pt1 | contig 24904 bp, 16 predicted proteins | sample TergutLab28metaG_FD_89700 | JGI IMG/M metagenome (GOLD analysis project Ga0123352, IMG submission 89700) | Labiotermes labralis P1 segment gut microbial communities from Petit-Saut dam, French Guiana - Lab288 P1 | ecosystem: Host-associated > Arthropoda: Insects > Digestive system > Gut ...
AATGTTCCACAACACATTCCTACACAACATGATATGCTGCCACAACACCTCGTTTACAAATACGAATTGAATTGTGAATACTGTAACATAACTTTGGCAAGGAACAAAGCTCCCTGATGATGATCTGACAAGATCGAAACATGTCGGAGTGTTTTGAAGTGTTTTAAAAGTGTTTTATGTGAAATTATATGTGCATTCGTTAGTTAATGAATTGAAGTGATTCTGCAAAAAACGCACGGTGCTACAATAAGATCTACCCCATAATATTTGCACTTCCGGCGACGAGAAGGTTGTCTCTGACGCCCCCTCCCCCTCCCCCGGGTCCAACTCCGGTTTTACAGGAACTCTCAGCCGCACAGTTTCTCTTTTCCGTCGTCAATTATAACTCCACCTCCCAGAAGTAATGCGACATTAAATCTACCAGGAATCGTTCAATATTGTCCCTCTGGGCATCCATAGAAAGAACGCAACTTTCGCATTGACTGTGAAATTCCTTCATTTCGTTTTTGCTTGATACAGAAGAACGTTACACATATTCATGTCTTGGAAGCTCACCAGCTGGATAAGTTTCAGATACTTGCGCTCTGTACAGTAATTAATGCGTCTTCAGGCCGTAGCACATTATGCTCCTGAAGACACACGTACTACAGGGTAACAAAGTATCTGAAAACTGGGAGGTCAATCACTTAACTCACTACTTTCTTCGAAACTTCCCTATGGATTTAAGGCACGTGAACACCATGCGAGATTTCAGGGTTCCGCCGCGCTGTGAATAAGACCTTCTTCGTTTTTCTGAGATATTACACGGCGTCAGCGTTCCCGAAACGTCGGCATCCAACAAAGAGGCTAAGCCGCATAACATCCCAGAAGAGCTAACTCTGCAAATTGATACAAATGCCTTTATCCATGGAATAACACTAATTACAAATTAAACACACGTGGCTGTAGTGCACTTTCTCCATCCCTCTCTCTTCCCTTTCTACTTCAGTAAACACGCATTACTGTGTTATCACCAACGTTTAAAAGCCACGTGTGCGCCAATCAATAGGAACATTCGATGGATAAACCCACGTAAAATCACTCGCCTTGAATAATAAATCAATCGACAGAGCACGGTCCAAGTGGTTCGTTATAACCACAAACAGTTTGCTATATAAAAAATTGGCTTCGTTCTGTAAGATCACCTTGCAAAATATAATATCAACGTCCGGCAACTAATAACAAGCAATTCAGTCTTCTTGTTGAAATGCTTCTAATGCATAATACATCGCCTGTTCAGCAAGGGCACGCACGCGGTTCAGTGTGATGCAAAGTAGCCTCAGCACCACCACACAAAGCTGCAAACGCCCCAGATCTTTGGCTACACAGACAACACTTTAGTCACGTTCCAGTCGTTTCTTAAAAAAAAAAAAAAATTACAATTTCATGTTCAAAAATACTCTTGCTAAAAAGACAAATGTAGCCAGTGTTAAGCTGGTGATGTAAGTAAAGTCACATAATACGAGCGAGCATTTGGCTCAGGCAGGAACGCTCTTTATTTCATGGTGCTCGATTCGAATCCCATTGTCACATAGATTATCCTCAAGACGTTCTTTGTTTTCCTCAGTCTCCCAAGGCAAATGTCGGAACAATACATCATATGAGACAAAACTGGCTTCCCTCCACATTGCTTTCCATTCATTTTTCCAATTGTAAGCAACGTAATATCAGCTACTGAAACTGTCCGCATGTAATTAACGTTACACAGTATACGTCAGCACAATCTTTTTTTATATATTCTTAAGCAAGGCTATATGTTTCGACTAAAAGTTAGTCATCTTCAGGCCCTTACAACATTTTCCGTTACCAGATGCTTTGCCCACTTTGGGATCCCATAGTGTTTACAATTGTGGAATACGTCGAGTTAGAACTTTCTAAAAAGGTTTTGATTTTGTTCATAAACAAAATCAAAAACTTTTTAGAAAGTTTACAATTGTGGAATTGTGGAATACATCTAGTTAAAACTTTCTAAAAAGGTTTTGCTTTTGTTTATAAACAAAATCAAAACCTTTTTAGAAAGTTTTAACTCGATGTATTCCACAACTGTAAACACTATGGGATCCCAAAGTGGGCAAAGCATCTGGTAACGAAAATGTTTTAAGGGCCTGAAGATGACTAACTTTTAGTCGAAACATGCAGCCTTGCTTAAGAATACAAAAAAAGATTGTGCTGACGTATACTGTGTAACGTTAATTGAATTACAAGCACACCGTGATGCCTTCATTCAGAATATGTCCATAAGTAACCCACAAATAAAATAAATTAAAATAAATCTCTTCATAGATGTCACTTTTCACCGACTTATTGTACACTGTCGTATCAACTACCACAGTCATGCACTAAAGTACAGGTGTCTAGTCTCCCTCTCCCCTTTTCCAAGAGCCACAAAATTTATTTTGTGCTGCTCAGCGGACCACAAGTGTAAAAATCATAATCTGTGGTACACAAAACATCGTAGATTACTGTGTCACTATAAATAAAAAGAAGTCTAACTGGATTGGTCACACTTTGCATAGCAACTGTCTTCTCCAACACTTTATTGAAAGAAAGACACAGGGCAGGATAGAATTGACGGGAAGACGTGGAAGACTACAGAAGCAGTTACTAGGCGATACTGGAAATTGAAACGGAAGCACCAGATCGCACTTCTGTGGAAAACTCGCTTTGGAAGAGGCTAGGAATCTGTCGTAAGATAGACAATGGAATGAGTACATGTATATATATATATATATATATATATATATATATACACACACACACACATGTATAATACAAAAATGTGACGGAGGGCCGCGGGTTAAAACCCCTCAACTAAGGCGCAATATGGTAGCATACCAAATGACGGTCAATGTGACTATAAAAGATCATTTTTTGAATTATGCAAGTTGGTTGGTAGTACAGGAATTTTGCTAATTTACATGTGTGATCTATGAATTTTCAAATAAAAAAAAATGATTGGTCCATTCGTCACACAACAAGTGAACTGACGAGGTAAATATTGCGTGACGTCAAGAACCCCTATTAACACTTCACCCTACGCAAACGGCTGACAGAAAGCTTTCAGTCAGTGGACTGAAGTTCGACTGAGCTGCGCAAATCAGAATAATTTCACAACAACGCAATTACACAGCGTTGACGCCCGACATATAGGTAAGCGGCAGGAATCAAATTCGAGGGGGATCCATGTATCAGCCATGCACGAAGAATCTGACATTCCACTAGGGCCTTTTATTTTCGTGTAAAAATTCCTAAAATAATTTTTCATATCCCAAGGAACGCCCACAAATGAAACGTTTACAGGGCACAAAAAGATAGGAGGGGAGAGCGCAAATCGATTACAGCTGAATTATTGTCGAAAACAGTTATTTATAAAGATACGCTATAAAGGTAAAGCTTTTCCATTACAGGCCCGGTGTGGCCCAGAGGGTTGGTAGAGGTATAGCTCTACTCTTCCATGACCACGAAACTACAAGGGGGTGAGTGGTCAGCAGCACGCTTCGGCCGCACTTTACCCCCGGTAAAGACCTGGTACCGATTGTACAGGAGGCTGGGTGGGCCCCAGGGCCGGTCTGGACGGGCGGAAAATCTCGTCCCCACCGGGATTCGATCCCGGACCGTCCAGCCCATAGTCAGTCATTATACCGACTGAGCTACGGGGCCCACAAAGATATGCTATACGTATGCATAAATCAGTGTATATTCTAAGGAAAAACTGAAAATGTCCCCATTTTTTTTTTATTTTGTGATACTGCGAAAGATACCCGACATCGTTCATGGTATTTCAAAATTCGTGGTTGGGAAACACTGGTCCACAAAGAAGAAGATTTTAATTCGAATCTCCGTCTGAGATTCCAACACGGTAACTTTCGACATCGCGACAGATAGAATAACACTACGATAAATATAGAACGCAATATCTATATTTAGCAATTAATGTGGCTGTACCTATTCAAAACGGAAAATGGATAGGAAAAAAAACAGTACCAAGAAATATCTTCGGTTCTATAAAATAAAGAAGGAAATCATAACTGCCTGAAATAAATTGTAACTCTTCACCGAGTAATTTAAAATGGAAAACGATATAAAGGAAACCATTTCTAAGCATATTCCGAGTCGTCTATTTACATAACTTTGCTGTGTTTCGTAGAACTCACCCAACAAGGAGAACGTCTGTGACATATGGGACTCCACAGTCCATCGCGAATGTGTAGAATAGCTTACAGAAATAAAGACAACTAGGGAATGGAAGGGAATGAAGGCTGAAAGAAAAAAAAAAAGGCTCAAAGAGAGGGAGAAACGAGAAATGGGACAAAGAACGGCAGAATGAAAAGACGAAAGAAATGAGAGGAAGAAGGCAAAAAACACAGAAGAGGAAAGGGGGGGGGGGGTGAGCGACATAGAAAGGCGTACAAAAGAAAGGGAAGAAGAAAGATATAATGAAAGACAAAAATAAAAGGAATGAAAACAAGAAAGCAAGTGACCTGTGAATTACACAGTGATGCAGAAACAACGTGTTACCAGTAAGTTCCAACCTGCAGCTTTGATTTAATCCACGCGGGGTGTCACTTACATAGCAATATTATTAAGCACAAGACTGTGCTCACAACATTGATTGCCTATTTATTTGTGATTCATTTGGTGACTCTGTCGGTGGCTTACCTTACGTACAGCGTCCAATGTTTTGGCGATTAATAAACAGTTACATGGAACGGTTGTCGAACGAAGCCTCTTATCCCGGAGTTTCCCACGAGCGGTTAAGGAAAACGACAAAAAAAATTCCAGGTAACCGGTTTCCAGACCTGGATTTGAATCCGGGCCCTGCAGAATGGACGCAAGAAGGTTAATGATTCGACCGCCAATTTCGCCTGGTAATTAACAAGATATTTCTGAAACGGAGAAGCGATTCGGTTCGTTGCGAATTCACTATGGAGATGTTTTCTTGTAGTTGTTCAGCTGGATTAGATTATCAGTTTTATGAAGCCCAAAGTTTCTTCCACGTGTTCTGGGATTCGGGAAGACCTGCCCGCACTTGCGTGGCGACTGCGTGACGGGTGGCTCCCGGCTGACTCGTCCATAAGTGAAAACACTGATGTTGCACGGATGAACGAAACGGCCTTCAGATAGAAAGGTAGCATGGAACGTGTTTAATAAGCAGGCTCAAATCCGGCAAGGTGTGGCCCTCCAGCGTGGGGGCAGGGCGGTGGGGCCACAACCTCACAATCCATACCGGACTGCACAAAATTTCCACATGGCCTACGTTCTTTGCATCTGGACATTCGAATTCTCCCAGCAGTTCCCAGTAGCTGTATTCTTAAAATTTAAGCTTAAATCTGTTCCTTGCATTAGTTACGAATCTGGTTATTACCGGTACGGTACTATATGTCCATGAACGGTTAACTTCAGGCACCGGCCGCTTTACCCTAGGGAAAGAACCACAGCACAGAGCGCTGGAGTGGCACCAGAGCCGGTCTCGACGTTTTAGAGATGCAGAATCCTCCCTTGCTGTGTTTCGAACCCCGAATCTTCCAACCCTTAAACCAGTCACTACACTCACCACACTATCCCGGGTCCTTTCGCAGGTAAAAGAACACCGTAAGATAATCACTCTTGCCAATGACCTCGTACAAAAAATTATGACCTTTAACTGCTGAAAATAAGGTAATTGTTTGTGTAGAATGTAAGCCCACAACACGCAAGCAGAGCTAACACATATTTAATCTTCGAGTTTATGAGCTTAGATAACGTTTGGGGTAAAGGTACGTCGTGGTTTGTGACTCTTTGTTTGGTCTTGGAATATCTTCGCCGTTGTCAGTAAGGGAAGACGGAACACAGGAATCCACATTTCAAATGCCAGCATCCATACAGCAAGATGTGGCAAGTTGTTCTGGTAAACCTCACATTCATGAAGTTGCGTGTTTTGTTCAAGATGGGGGCTTGGGAAGAAATCTATACCGACTACGCCATACTTCAAACCAGGAGAACCACAACGGAATGGCAGCCTCTCGCTTCGACATGCTAGTTTATGTGCAGTCCATTTTACAACGTTGTTCAATTAACGAGTCTACGGAAGAAGTTACAAACCAAAAAACAATCACGCTCTCGGAAAATTAATAACGCACAAAACTGATTATTAATTTCATGCTGCTAGAAAAACGAGTCATCAAAAAATGCATTCAATTAGAACCCTAGCAAAGCGCCTCGTTAACACAGATAAGAAAGGATCACAAAATAGCACTCGCCCCAGTCGTTCTTTGAAAGGACAGTACTAGCAGCCTTGGCTGTAACATTAACATGACATTACACACTTCTCCAGTCTTATGCCAATTTATGTCTTATGCTAATTTACAAGTCGTAACCAGATATTACACACCTTATGCATGTTCAGACAATAGGCCGCTGTCATATCATTTGTCACTTTGATTCAGAGTTGATATAGCAGACTACGAGAGCGTAGAAGCACTGCTTCTCATAAGCAACTGACACTAAGAAATCTTAAAGCACAATTATTTGCACAGACGCTCCCCGACTTAGGTAATTTTACACGCACACAATTTTAAAAACGCAAAAAGAATGAAATAAAATTTTCCAAACGCGCGCAGAATTCCTCCTCGCGGGAATGAAAACGCTATGAGGCGAAGGTTAGGAAGAATACTGCAGGTCGATAACAGGCGCCGGTACGGTCAAGCTGCGGCCGATCAGATTCCAGTGTGACGGATTTTGGATTTCACCTGGTCTCCCTCGTACAATTATAGTTGACCATGTGTATAATCAATTCCGACTTGCGCAAAATTCGACTAGCGCCGGACCTTTCGGCACTGGCTGTGTCTCTACACAGCCAGTGCTGAATATCGTGGGGGATGACACTTCCGTTTCGGGTTTCTGATTCGCAGGTCGCCTATGAAACAAGCTGCACCTCAAAGTTTTACGTTTTTTCGCTGACAACCACGAAAATACATCACAGTCCCTTCCAACATTAATCAATCAACAAACAGAAGTGATGAACAGAAGCCCGGACAGCTCCACCACAATGAGAGACCTGCATGATAGTTTCTTTTCATGGCACGACAGCCCCTAGCGGGCCAGGGCCTCAGCACTGTCGAGACTTCACGATCACACTCACACACACCGCACTCGGTAGGATGCCTCTTGATATGTGGTCAACCCGACGCTGAGACCTCTACCTGACGACACCCAACACTCACAAAAGACAGACATCCACGCAGCGGCTGGGATTCGAACCCACGATCCTAGCAAGCCAGCGGCCGCAGACCCACGGGTTAGAAGGCACAGGCACTGGGATAGGCACTGTAAGATAGTGCAACAATAAAACTCAAAGCGATAACGGACTTACGTTTGCCCACAAATCTGTAACTCAACTGTCTCTACCGCTCGTCCCTCTAACACAAGTGATAACGGCCTTGTATGCCCACTACTTCCATTAGCATTCCGCCCTTCTCTCGCAGCCACGGGGTACAATAAAATAACAGCGCAGTAGGCCCGACTTTGATAAACGCTGGCGATGAACACGTCAATAAATAATGTCAAGCAGCGTTTTCACTACACATTACAGTGTAGAACGATATAATCAGCTTTCGAGTTTATAAACTTTCAGGCTGTACGTACATCTACGGCGAGGAGATGCAGGATAGTTCAATGTTCCGAAATCTGATACCTCAGCGACAGCAAGCTGAGTTCAGAACGTCATTAATAGTGAAGCATTTCTATGCAAATTGTTCATTACGCCGTGTTAACTAATTATACAACACAATAAAATAAAATTAATATACGGCTGTTGGAGGAAATGTTGTGCTACGTCACGCATGTGTGTGTGTGTGCGTGTGTGTGTGTGCGTGTGTGTGTGTGTGTGTGCTGTCGCATGGGTCACAGTCATGATTTATTAACGGAATATAACCCAACCCCGCCAATTCCAACTTGATCTATCAGTGATACACACGCCAGTCACATTAATTCTAAATGTTACAGTTATTAAATTTTATTACACTAAACCAGCGATTCACCAATCAGCTTCACGCAGTGCAGTGTCTGTTCCAAAGAGGTAGATAGAGATTCCGAAAAAAAATTCTCAACTAATGATAGTTCATATAGGAAGGGCACCATCAGCTGCACGTTATTAACACTGCTGTCTGTCTTACGACAGGTCCATCGCCTCTTCCGAAACTAATTCTCCACAGAGCGCAATCTTGTGCTACCTCTCTCAGTTTTCAGTATCTTCACTTTTCCTGAAGGATATCCAGTGGCTGCTTACGTCTTCTTCCTTGTCTTCTCGTCACTTAGGTCGTTCCCTCCACTTTTCCTTGAATAACGTGTTTTAGAAGGCAGTTCCTGCGCTAGATGTGAACGATCCAGGTAGCCTTCCTTCTTTTATGGCATGTAGGATATTCCTATCCTACTTGACTCTATGTAATACTTCTTCATTTCTCACATGATCGGTCCAACTGATCATGTTACTACCATAATTATAAATCCTGTTCATAATTTCAAACACATGCAAAACTTTTAACTTCGAGAAATGTGTTATACAACTGGGAATAACATGACAAACATTGCGTGGGCTTAAAAAAAATGTTAATTCTAGAGCAATTTACAGACAATGTTTGAAACAAATACGTCGTGTAGTACCCAATGAGACACTAGCAAGAGTATGAACGTATCCCGCTGAAATTAACGGCACAACAATATTAATAAGGTACTCGGCAGACCAGTATGGCTGCATACTGTCGTACTTTTTCACGTCAGCTACTTCCAGTTCGCGGAAAGAAATGCATGATACAGGCTGTAATCACTCTTCTCAGCAAGAAATAAACAGGAAGGGGTTTGCATTTTTAAGCACCTAAACGAACATAATTTTCCTGTAACGGCAGACGTTAAATTCTGACACCAACTATAAACTGAGGCAAAAAAAAAATGACTTGGAATTTCCAAGAAATGAATATAAGTTACATTAACAAGGAAATGGTACACCGTGCTCAAAACTCGCACTACAATATTAGTACTGATTGCAACACATTTGTTGTTAAATATAACTCACTGGCATTCCGCTGCAGCGCGCGGAAGGCAACCACACACAAAATGAAAATGGTCCATAAAGCAGACAGCGCACCTTTCAGTCTCGTACAGGGAAACGTAGGTCATCCCTTTCCGCGCCATGAAAGCATATAATGATAGTGGAGGTACAGATCCACTCATTCTTAAACCTCCGCGTTGGGTGGAGGTCAGTGGCCAACTTCACGCTCCTGCGGCTTTACCCTCGAGGAAGAAGCCGCGTACCCGCTGAATAGGAGACTGGGTGGACACCAGAGTCGGTCTGGCCGTTTTAGCTAAGAGACAAATCTCTTGGCGCTACCGGAATTTGAACCCAGAACCAACCAAGCCATAGCTTTGTCACTATACCACCTAAGATATTCCGGTCCCCTTCCAATGTCATACCTTTCAGTATACACGCCTGCAGTACTTTATACGAAGACATTTTCAAGCACAGCCATTAAGTATACTTCAGCTTCTAGATTAGTGCGGCCACTAGCTCCTTATCAGGTAAAATGCAAGGAAATAAATATCTCATTTAATGATTTGCACTCTTATAAAAAAGTCATGGATTTCTAGACTTGGGACATTTGTCGTTCCCACGACGTTGTTGATAAAGATTCAAAGGTTTGCAGGACGCTCAACGGTTTCTTTTGTCTCAGATCAGAACCCATACGGTGGCTTCTTCGTGCTGGATTTACGTTTACCATCCCTTGCAAAGTGTCTTCTGACAATGGCCACACATTCATGGTTCAGTTCTTCTATGTTTATGTGTGGCTGACAACAGACGAAATGGAAATCCTTGTACTGGTACATTGTTATTATTTCCCGAAAGTGAATTTTGTACAGTTGGGTAAATAAAATGTTTTGAAAAATGACCCAATTGCATTACAATGTTTGTATGTATATGTACCTCGTATGTAACAGTGACAGCCACCATACATTATTCATTCACACTGACACAACTCTTATCAACACGGTGTGGACCTGGGTGACTGGGGATTATTCGATTATTCAGCATCTGAACTCCGAACTCTCGCACCACCCAAGGGTTCGAGTTGCATGCTACGTACACATCCGATCACAACATCATCATCATGTTACTCTGCTACATGATCGGTCACTCAGACCGCCCACCCACACTATACCAGCAGAGATGCAGGCTCTCTGAAGGATCAACAACCACGCATATATTGGAAGATATGCTGCATTTAGCTGCACTATCACATAATGTTCGCGGATTAGAACTAATTCACCTACATTCCCCCCACCCTCCACTTTTGTCTTTGTGTTTATCAAATTTCTCTTTAACTAACTGTTTTATAGCAATCCGTAAAGCTACATGTTTAGGCTGTACGAGACAGCCATCATCACGCTTCACGTTTCGGCAAAATAAAACAGGAAATCACACATCTGTAGCTATCTACACATACGACAGTACGGAATTACGGCCGATACCACCCCCTTACATAAAATGTTTGTAAATGTTACGTCTGGGAAACATTTTTTACAATATGTAAAAGTACTGTAAAAACATTATTCAATTGGACGAGTAAACCATCTTTATCGTTGCACCGTGCATTTCGTAGAGTCATTTAATCAGCACACCAACTAATGCACATACATAACATTTTTTACATTAAAACATTTAAGCCTCACGCAACATAACACACGACACACACGCACAGTCAGACGCATTCTCAGCGGCATACGACTTACACAATACGACATGCTGCCACAACACCGAGTTAATATAAGGAAATTAATCAGTCAGTGTTTTTTTTAAAAATGTGACTTTAGCAAGGAACAGTGTAGCTCCCTGAAGATGATCTTGGGATCGAAACATGTTGGAGCGATTTTAAATGTTTTAATGTAAAAAAAATTATGTATGTGCATTAGTTGGTGTGCTGATTAAAAGACGAGTAAAGTTTAAATCTTAAAACTGGAAGTCAATCCACAGTAAAAGGTTTTGAAAAGTGAAGCCTGATGGTGGTTGTCTCGTGCAGCGGAAACATGTAGCTTTATAGATTATAATAAAGTGCCGTGTTGAAACGGACTGTTTCACTGATATGTATTGTACTAACACAACGGGGATGATACACATTAATTAACTAACTAATTCCAAAGAGCAGAATGCTTCCGGAGAATCCAATACCCCCTCAGCCAGTCCAGAAATTCTCAGCATTTTATGGAACTCGAAGGGTCGTTACCGTGGTCATGGCCAATTGCCCCTACCCTAGGCCAGCTCACCCGGACAATATTATGGAGAACGTAATATGAAGCATTTTCATTACGCAGTTTTCTCCATCCTCCTGTTATTTCCTCACTCTCTGGTAGAAATACATTCCACAGGACCCTGTACTCAAACACCCTTAATTTCCGTTACCCACTTTCACACCCACATAAAACGTGTTTGGCCTTACACGCATGTCCAAATACTCGCAGAAAGACCCCATCACAATAGTTGTGTGTGAAAGGTAAATCAGTCCCATTACAGGTGGGGAGTTGCCCAGAGGGTTCCAGGAATTTAAGGTTCCCAGATTTCATGATAACGGCACAGGATGGTGGTAGGGTTGTCAGCCTTATGCACCGGCCGCCTCTACCCCCAGGAAATGCTCCTCATTTCTGTTAGAGGCTTAGTCGGCCCCAGGGCCATAGTGCGATCGGAAGGATTTTGTGTCAATGAAAAATTCCAGTGACACCAGCTGGGATCGAAACAGCGAACTTCCGATTTGTAGTACAGCACCTTACCACTATGCCACCGGGGTCCCCGCAACAGTTGTGTAACCAGACAAAATCCACGAATATTCCCGGGGTATCCTCAGGCCGAGGTATGCACCTTCACCGGAAATCCATAACGTTACATCTCTTGAACATTGAACGATATCAGGTATTCATGTCAGCGTCGGCGTCACGGATACAAAATTAGTTATTTAGGAAGGCAGGTGAATAAGATCAGTACATTACCCTTGTCACGAGGTTCGTTATGTCGCGGGTTTAATTGGCATACACAGTAACAGAACTTTGCCTTGCCAAATATAACTGATTTAAAATATGTTTAATGTTATACATATCCCGTGCAGTTCTCCTACATACACCAGTGCGGCACGGTCCACCGTGGAGTACAAGTCGTACGTCAAAAGCCTTGGATCTCCACTCCATCACACACAGGAGATATCTAACACTGCAAGATGTCTGGAGACAGTTCTTTATATTCTAACATCTTACGTTTTAATTGTCACTTGTATGTTAGTCTGAATAATCTTTAGTAATAATGTACATCAACCGAATGTTATATAATGATGAATGTATACATGTCTACAATTTACTGACGCATGATACGTTGTTTGTGTATTTATAATATTATTGCTCCTTGATGATGGCTAAAATACGGTGCCGAAACATGTAGGAGCGCAAAAACTAAGCTTAGTGCAGTAGTTGCAAACAAAACTAGTGTGTGAATTAAAATATATTAATTAGCCACACAATTCTAAACTACTGCTAATGACATCACGTCATCTCTATTAACTGATCCGAACGTAATTAGCGAGTTGCTGCATTGTGTGACTACTGCCAATCAATGCAAACAAAAATTGTATGGCTGGGAGCTAAAATTCTGTTCCAGCGAAATGGCACGGCAGCGCAGCCGACAAACAATATCTCCGAAATATCTCCATGCGAAATTTCACGCACCTAGCTCCAGCCATGCATTAATTACCGTCGCCAGTCTAACAAATACAATTCGCAAGCACGCCGTGTCGTTATTTTTACAGAAACATTACCTCAACGGAAGGGGAATACTTTTCTGAGATCTTTTCTTATAATAAAACCAATGAGAAGCACCAATTTCTCAAATTTATTTTCGGAATATGACTCTACACGTTTCGGACAGTATCTCTGTCCATCATCAGGGGTCTAGCACTGTACACACAGCAACAGGTATAGGTCATACAGGTTATGCTGAATGCTTGCTAGCGTGATCACGCTGTCTGAAACACGTAGAGTCATATTCCAAAAATAAATTTGAGAAAATGGTGCTTCTCATTAGTTTTATTATAAGAATATATCACGATGCACGGTCCTCTGAATGTCAGATTTTCTGAGATTCTTTTATTCAACATAACTTCAGAGGCCTTAAAGCAAACCGCTCCAGTGTCAAACATAAAGAAGTACCAAAATTATGCACATAAAAATCCAACATCTTTATTTAAAACTTGTCACATTTTTTTTTATGTGCACACTGTTGGTGCTCTTTTATATTTGAATTTACAACGCACGGTCAAAACAACAATACAAAGACTGCGCCAGTGTCGTTTGTGACTCACTAGCTGACGTATTCGCTACGTTGTAGGAAATAATAATTGCTGCGATGGGGTATATTTCATGAATATCGATCAAATGGTTTAGAAATTAAGATGGGCGAAACAGACACGCAAACAAGGCAGCATAATGTTCTCCTAAGCCTACTCTCTTTTAACTTTTAGAAAGGAAAGCAGGTTAACATATACGAAAAATGAAAAAGGCGACAAGATAAATTACGACGTAGAAACGGAGAAGATCCCCCTCCTCCCCCCCCCCAAAAAAAACACACACACACAAAAACAAACCGTCACCGTGCAACGTAAGTTGATAAAGTGTTATAACATAACGGAATGATCAACTATTCTTAACTCTGGACCCGGATTTCAGTGACTATAGCACCACACGTTGTAGGAAGTCTACATGCCGAAGGAATTGAAAAACACTACCTCGTTCAGAGTGCCGGAGATACAGGAGAAGCCCCAAGGGACAGGTCACAAGAAAAGGTTACAAGACAAAACAAATCTAACAGGATGCTTACACCTTCTCTCGGCGAGATCTGAGTGTTGGGTACAACATCAGTTAAGGTCAAGTACCCCACCACTTGCCCGATGCCCGGTCATCACAGATCGTACACGCATGCATCAGCACGTGCGATATGAAGAACAGGTTGTTTACGTCATCATTAAGCTGTCCTGACGAAACACCCACGTGCTTCAAACATCAGAACCCCAACGGAGCAACATCCATGCTGGAACAAGAGCTCCATCAGAGCAATCACCATCATCAGAGATGACGTGAAAGGCCAGTCTTCAGGTTCCGCAAGGCGTTATCCAGTCAGGTAGTCACAAAACAGATGGCTATCAGGCTAGGCAACCAACCAAACATATAACTAGTAACCGAATTGAACATTCAAGGCTCCTGGGTTGTGACACCGCATCGATTAGTAAATGTCGGACGTTTCAGAGGTCCTGTGTGACGAAATCCCGAAAGATTATATGAGTGGGACATGTAAAACGAATGGGATAAGAAAGTCTACAAAATGTTGGTCGAAAGACCTGCAAGAGACATGCTTGGTATATAAACTGCAAATTGTAGGATTACATGAAAACGGACCTTACAGGAAAAGTGTCAGCTGTCATCAGGCTCACGATATGGCCTGCTGTAAGGCCCTAGAGAATAAGAAAATTAATTTTTAAGCAAAGCATCCCCGTTGTATTTCAACATGCTATTAATAAAACTTGGGACAGCGGTAGCACAGTGGTTAAGGTGCTGTGCTACAAATCGGAAGGTCGCTGGTTCGATCCCAGCTGGTGTCCGTGGATTTTTCACTGACATAAAATCCTTCTGATCGCACTATGGCCCTGGGGTCGACTCAGCCTCTAACAGAAATGAGTACCAGGAGTATTTCCTGGGGGTAAAGGCGGCCGGTGCGTAAGGCTGACAACCTACCATCATCCTGAGCTGTTGTCATGAAATGTGGGAACCTTAACTTCCTAAGAACCCTCTGGGCCTGTCCAGGCCTGTAATGGGACTGATTTACCTTTTTATTAATAAAACTTAGGTGGGCCGGGATAGATCAGTCGGTATAGCAACACGCTACGGGCTGGACGGTTCGGGGATCGAACCCCGGTACCGGCGAGATTTTCCGCACCTGTCCAAACCGGCCCCTGGGGCCCACCCAGCTTCCTACACAATTGGTACCGGGTCTCTTTCCCTGCAGTAAAGCGGCCGGGGCGTGGCTTTGACCACCCAACTCAATCTAGCGCCGAGGTTAAAGAAAGAGTACAGCTATACCTCTACTCCCCTCTGGGTCTTCGTGGCCTATTCTAGGGTGAATTTTATTAATAAAACTTATAAAAAACAAGTCTAGACACAACTTTATATATATATATATATCAACAGCGACATGTTTCGGCTTTATAAGCCACCTTCTGTCTGAGTACACAATTGTGCTAAGAACTATATGTTACAATATTACGGCACTGTAATATATAGTTCATAGCACAATTGTGTAGTCAGCCAGAAGATGGCTTATAAAGCCGAAACATGTCGCTGATGGTAAATTATTAATAAAGGTGCGTCTAGAATTGTTTTATATGGTTTCATTAATAGCGAAAATTAGCTTTCGGACATCATAATACGCGCGAAGTTTATTGAGAAGCCGATGTACTATCAGCTTGCCAAAGAGATTATACTCCGCGGATGTAAGACATTTAATTTCGGGATTTGCGCTCTAAAAATTGGACGTTTCTTAGCGTCAAGTGTGAGAGCAGCAAACTCTTTAACACGCACAGAAATTCAGCACAAACGAGTCAAGTCTAGTATGGGTTTATGAAATCACTAATAATGTTTCACAGACAGTCACACTGCAATAAACAAGCATAAAAGGAAAAGAGCGATTTGTATTCCGCCAACAGGCACAGATGAAAACTCCAGTGTCATATATATTGTTCAGCGCATACAAGTGGATTAAAATGAAGGTCTAACAGCATGGCTCGGTATCTCCTTACTGTGAAATTCTGATTTAGATACACATCACCCGTTTCAAAAAGTGTGGTAGAACATAATTTGTATAGTCCTGTTTCGAAATAGCATCAAAGACGCGTTTTACGCTCGTCTGTTTTAGCCCCTTTTTTTTTGCGTTAACACCACTTCTTAATTTACGACCTCTTATTTTCGTTCCTTAACTGGTTTATTTCCATTTATTTAAGCCCCCCTTTTCCTACGGGAACCTGAATTTTATTTAAATCCAAATTTTCGGGAAAAGTAGGGCGTAAAACAAGGAACTGGTGTAGTTTCTTTGCAAGAATATTGCTGCCGCGAGAATTTTCATGTTTTGGAAAATCAGGAGTCGGATATCAGAAAAGGCCTCATTAAATATATAGAGGTAAACGGTCCCGTTACAGGTCCGAAAGGGCCCAGAGGGTTCCAGGAAGTTAGGTTCCCAGATTTCGTGACGACACAGGATGGTGGTAGGTTGTCAGCCTTAGGCACCGGCCGCCTTTACCTCCAGGAAATACTCCTGGTACTCATTTCTGTTAGAGGCTGAGTCGACCTCAGGGCTATAGTGCGATCGGAAGGATTTTATGTCAATGAAAAATCCACTGGCACTAGCTGGGATCGACCAGCGCCCTTCCGATTTGTAACACAGCACCTTAACCACTGTGCTACCGCGGTCCCCCTCATTAAATATATAGACAAAGAAAAATAAAAAAACTTATCTCATTAACGTTATACCACTAGAATGAAGGACAAACACATGATACAAGGATGGCCAGCTAGAAGAACTTCGGTTGTCGCATTTTACGAGGCAACTTAGATAAAAGCCATGCATTAAAAAAGCAAACTACTTTTTCATGACTGGTAGATTTTTATTTCATTTCGTCCAGCAATAGTAGATGAGTTTGACTTGGTTATGAGTCTCATTTTTTCAGCTTACGGTCAACCTCGTGTTCATGTGCCTGAATATTACACATTTAGAGACAAACTGCGCGAACCGCACCAGTGACATGCGCGATCCACGTAGTGGTCAACCCTGACAAAATACAACAACAGCTAACATATTATTCGAAACTACACCACAGTTAAAATATCTGGCACTGACAGTAATATATCAAATCTATATTCCTCATGACACGGGGAATTCTTTCCACCATTCAGTCCAGCATTCCTCACCTTTCTTTCTCCTACCCCCCAAATACCCAAAACCCATACCACACGCCTTGTATGTGGAGATCCAGGATACACACAAAATGAAACTGAATCAAAACAATGTACATAACAAACGTAGCATTAAGGCGCGTTATCGTAACCATTGTTGTCGTGGAAAAGCAATAAGTAGTACATATTCCAAGTGTGTGTCTGTAGCTTTAGTTATCCAGCACGCAGAGCGCATGCGCCGTACTATACTATCATTTGCGGCATGTCTGGCTGCACAGTATTTCTCAGTTTGTCTCCTAAACGGCACGATTTTCGTAAAAAAAGTTACAGAACATAAAATGTGTGCTTTGAATGTCTCTACAACGGCTGTCTGAAACATTTCTCATTCTAAGAAGTGCGCGAAATATTATCGTAAGTCTATAGAACCTTTCATGTAAAGCACCCGTAATTATTGTCAGATTTTAATGAAAGTTGAATTCTCTCGACAGGTCTTCGAAAAATACTCAAAAATAAAATCTTGTGAAACTCGTTCACTGGAAGCCGATTTGTTCCATGTGGTCGGACATGACGAAGGTAACAGTCGCTTTTCGCAATTTCGCGGAAGTTTCTAAAATATTCAAAGTGTTGTTATGGAAACGCACTAACGCGTTCCCACTTGTTGAGACCCATTGTTAATGTCGTTGGGGACAATATAAACGTACGTAGGTTTTCAGTGTAAAGCTCCGGATATTTTTGTCCGATTACCAAATTTGGATTTTGTTGGCAGATGTTAATAAAGTCCCCAGTATCAAACTAAGGGATTTATAGAAGAAGACTGGAATGATGGAGACAAATGGAAGAAAAAGATAAGGTAATTGTCAAATGGGCGCCGGAAGATGTAGAAACGTCGAACAACCTGCTAAAAAATAAAAATCAAATTTGACGAAAAACCGTTGAGTGGGAGCCGAGTTGACACATGCGGACGGATGGACGGACGGACATGACGTTGGCAACATGCGTTTTTCGCGACTGATGTGAAGGCGCTTGAAAACTAAAAGTGACAAGAAGACATCTGCCGGAACTAAGAGCAGATGGAAGAGAGTATTATAAGGTGCCTTTACATTACTGCGTGTAGCAGTGTTCTTGGCTCAACCGACCAAAGCTTATATTCGACCTCAGTATTCACATCGTCCTGTGATCTTTCTAAACACGCATCCAAGTTACCTTCAAATTAAATGTCTCACCGTTACATCATCAACAATGCAAGCATTAGCCTTCACCTTGTAACATCAGTTCAATAAATCACCAGTTCCTTACCAGAATCTCAACACATTTCGACCGACCTAAAAAAACCTGTATTCTTTCACTTCGGGGTGCGATTTGAAACCACTGGCTTTAACAGTACAATTCTCATTTTTTCTTAGGTAATAAATTTTCTCCTACGGTCCGTTATACTGTGCCCTGCTGTGATTCTTAACAACTTCATCTCTCAGCAACTCTACATCTATTTTCTTTTGCCACTTGCATCTGTGCCCACATTGCACTGCGATTACAAGGTAATGGAAGGGCGAATGTTTAGTACAACTTTAGTGTTGAGATTCCTTGGACAAGATCAGTTTCAGGGGCTTATTCGTGAAGTCTCTGTCACCTTCACACAGAAAACATGACTCCGGCATAAATTTCCGTTTTGAATGACTTTGACGACGGTTCATGGCCATGGCTATGGGCACGACCAATGTTTTTGAAAATGCCCATCCTCCTGGTCGAGGGATCGTTATTAGCTCTTTTAGAAGGGACCAAAAGAGAAGAACCCCCTCGGTTCCACTCTCCAAAGGAAGATGGCAACAGATCGAGCGTCCGAAGCGTGGTGGGGTTTTGGGCCTACGATGATCGACAAGTCCAACATTTCCCTCACGATTATTACTTTCTGTACTTGACACAAAATATTACAAGTATGTTCAACACGTGGCACGTATGGGTAAGGAGAGGGAGGTGTATAGGGTCTTGGTGGGGAAAACGGAGGGAAAGAGACCACTGGGGAGACCTAGGCGTAGATAGGTGGATAATATTAGGATGGATATCCGGGAGGTGGGATGTGGGTATATGGACTAGATTGGGCTGGTCCAGGATAGGGACAGGTAGCGGACGCTTGTGAGTGCGGTAATGAACCTTCAGGTTCCGTGAAATGTGGGGAATTTCTTGACAAGCTGCAAACCAGTTAGCTTCTCAAGAAGGACTCTGCACCAGGGAGTAAGTAAGCAAGTGTGTTCAACCGATTTAGAAATATGCAATAAAGTATAAATATTCTTATATTATTCAATAATAGTACAAATTTCATATTTCGAACACAAACTGTGAGGAGGTTAACTGTCTGAGGCATGTCGAATATTTTGGTGCAGAATGTCTAACGAAGCAGCCAGACACATTCTGTTGTGTGGGGGACTACCCTCAACGTTAATGTGCAGAAGAAAGGAAACAAGTTATGGCAATTAGCATCATTACTCTCCCCTAATGACGAACAAAAGACACAATGAACTCACATGAAGGCAGTACCCTCTCTGAAGTCCAAGTACTCACCTGAAACAAAAGAGAGAGCGTGTTACAAAACAGCATTCATTATAGTCATATATAAAGGAAAGCAATGTAACGAGAAGTGTGAGTTTCGGAGGCAAGTCGGAGTTCTCAGAAATGCTAAAACTAGAAGGAGGTGGAGGGCGGAATTTCGGATGCCAAAGACAGAGACAGGAAGTAGGAAATTCCCCCGGAAATACGCGAATTTTTTACATTATCAAAGTTGGACAGATCAAACACTAAAGTTGCAAGTATGCTGTGTATGCTGCATTCTGCCAGTCCAGTTGGTGAAGTTATTCGAAGACACCACTGCACAACCCCCCCCCCCCTGCCAATTTAATCAGACGTAGGTGTTACATGATTCAGCACAATGTTATGAAGTGAAAATTCAAATATGATGTTCAACAAAAACATTACTTTTACTCATTTTTAGAAACAAAATACTTGTTTCGATGGTTAACAGCAGGACTACACTTTCAGAAATGTTCAAACTTGCGACCGACACATGCAAGTCGGAAACGAATAAATTTACATGCTATTATATTTATAAATGTGACCAGCTTCGTGGCCTAGTGGTCAGAGTAATAAATGTACATATATTTTTTCTGTGGCGCTGTGGCCCAACGCAGACCAGGGCCTCTTCATTCTTGAGGTTTCTAGATCACACACAACGACCCAACACATTCGGTACTTCTCCGCTGGACGAGTGACCAGCTCGTCGCAGAGACCTCAACCTAAAAAACACACACACACACACACACACAAAACAGACAAACATCAATGTCCCAGGCAGGATTCGAACGTACAATCTGAGCAGGCGAGCAGTCGCAGACCTACGCTGTATACCGCGCGAACACCGGGACCGGTATTATATTTACATTGTCTGTAGAAATTAACAAGAGTTTGAAAAATTTCGTTAAAAATATATTCATAAACACAATATCTCACCCACCCGCCCCCGCCCCCGCCCCCGCCCAAGTCTAACAAAAGTACGCGTTGTAAAGAATCTCTTAACAATGGACTCACAGCGCCATCGCCTCATACAACTTCAACATTTTGATTCGCTAGCAGCGGACTATTTTGAAGAAAGGTAGACGCGGGAGTGAATACCGTGCTTTTGTTTGGATGTTTAATGACGGAAGGGTAATTTAATAAAGGAGTTTTGAAAGCAGGTGTTTCTCCTTTAAAAGGAACAATCGAACCTTCTAACAACGCGCGATTTCGGGCTTTTGCCGCAATGTAGATGAGATCTGCGCTCTGCTGGGCTATTACGTATATCTCACTTTAACAATGTATTACACATACGTAACAAGCAACTGTGACATCGCTTACAAGTTAATCATTACAAAATGTTCATAACGTTAATTCTCCTTTCGTTGAATGTTTCATTATGTACGTACTTAGTACTTGGAAACACTACATAAGACGATGTTAAAATGCAAACACCTTACGTATTCTTAGTATAACTTTATTTCTTTACCTTAAAGCATGCAAATAACCCAAGACCACACGATTTTCACCAATCAGCATAAAGTGTCTCACTACACAATTAAACCAGAAACTGGTCTTGTGACGCCATTTTGGGGATAAAACTATGTTTATGAGTAAAAATTCCCTCTACTCTGAAGACGTTACGTGAAAACTATTACCAATGAAAAATGAATTCACAGTGTTCTGTAGTAATTTTCGTTGGGCATAGTTCTAATCGCATTTAAGTAATTACAGAAATTAAAATTACGTACTTCAAAACTTTCTACAAGCCAGAAGGTCGTGGGTTCGATTCCCGATGGTGTCTATGGAATTTTTCATTGACATAATCCTTCCGGCCGCACTATGGTCCTGGGGTCGACTCAGCCTCTAACAGAAATGAGTACCAGGAATATTTCCTGGGGGTAAAGGCGTCCGCACCGGACCTTCATGTCCCGATTGTCTGAAATCTGGGAGCCTCAACCTCCTGGAACCCTCAGGGCCTGTACAGGCCTGTAATGGGATCGCTTTACCTTTACTTTAAACCTTTCAAACTCTACTGTTACACCGGTATGTTCAATTCGACACATTCTCTCGTTAACTGCGACATGAAAACACGTCGTTACCTCCAAGATCTCCCTGTAACCATTAGACCGCAGTATTTGCATTGGCACTGTATTTACAGCGCTAATAAAAAATAAACTTACTGTGGTCTAAATGAGATGAAGTGTGTAGAAAAGACAAATAAACACATAACTAAGAACACCATAATGCGAAATTCTAGTAATTTTCACAAATAATAACCTGGAGATGCTGCTCAGGTTAGCCAGACAATATACAGGATAGGCAGTAACTCGGTCAAGATTCAAAAGAAGTGCCTCCCGAATAGAAGCTTAAAGTGTCTCTTTAAAGACCCTTACGTATCCTAACTTGTTTTTAACTCTTCAAAAACGATAATCTCAAGCATTTTTACGTTTCGCTGACCGCGCATCCTGGTACGAATCTGGGTAAATGACAAACTTGAGGACAAACTTGAGGCACAGTTACGTTATACGTGTATAATACGTTTATTATTACAAATGAGAAGGAGCGGTTCATTCTCAACCAGCACACTGGACGGTCACTTACAGAGAATACTATACCAGATGCTGTATTAATACAATGTGAACTCCTGATGATGAGCACAGTGTTGCTCGAAACATGTAGGGGATTATAATAATAAAAAACGTATTATATAACGTAATTGTGCATCCAGTTGTTCATTTACACAGAATTACAGATTCAGTCGCGCCGTTCATTAAACACTCTGTATCGGTCACTGAACCGCGGTAGCATAGTAATTAAGGTGCTGTGCTACAAATCGGAAGGTCGCTGGTTCGATCCCAGCTGGTGTCAGTGGATTTTTCGTTGACATAAAATCCTTCCGATCGCACTTTGGCCCTGGGGTCGACTCAGCCTCTAATAGAAATGAGTACCAGGAGTATTTCCTGGGGGTAAAAGCGGCCAGTGCGTAAGGCTGACAACCTACCACCATACTGTACCATTGTCATGAAATCTGGGAGCCTTAACTTCCTGGAACCCTCTGGGCCTGTCCAGGCCTGTAATGGGACTGATTTACCTTTAACTTCGGTCACTGAAACCAACCAGTTAATGAGGTAGATATACATAATCACTGTTCTGATATCTATACTAAACACAAAAATACCCTCTGTGGGCAGACTAGAATTTCTGAGTGTTAAAGTTGGTGATATGTAAAGTAACCAACGCGCTTTAAAAATTCCAAAAACAAAAAAATGCAAGACAGGCAATGTGCGTATAACGTAATATTGAGTTGTGTTCGCGTAAACGTTGTTGCAGTGGAATTGCAATAAGTATTACATATTCTGAGTGTGCGCTTGTAGCCTTAGTTATCCAGCATGCAATGCGCACCCTCCGAATTATACTGTCATCTGTGCTCTGTCTGGCTCTTCCATATTTTTCCACATTACCTCATAAACAGTTCGATTTTCGGAAAAAAATTACTGAACATAAGATGTGTATTTATCTCTGTAATTAACCAACTTGATGCACAAAATTTTTGTTTTACAATAAGTTTATTTCATGTCTCTACATGTTTCGAGCACATGTGCACATCATCAGAAGGCCAAAATTGCATTGCACACCTATAGGTGTGATGATACCAGAGACTGTGTAATGCAATTTTGACCTCCTGATGATGAGCACATGTGCTCGAAACATGTAGAGGCATGAAATGAACTCATTGTAAAGCAAAAATTTTGTGCATCAAGTTGGTTAATTACTGAGATAAATATACTGAGATGCACTGGTTAGCAAAAGTAAAATAATAATAATAATAATAATAATAATAAGATGTGTGTTTTGAATTTCTCTACAACTTTCGTTTGAATCATTTCTCATTCTAAGAAGAAATGAGAGCTATATTATCATAAATATACGTAGGTCTTCATGTACAGCTGAGTCTGCCGCGAAGTGCCAGTCATTGATTAACCGAACATCATATGTCCCATCCGCCTTTTTTATGCACCGTACCTTAACACAGAAACCTCTGTATCGAATCCAATTCAACGTTCTCACATGCATGCATACAAAATGAAAAGTTAGCTTGTGGCAGTGAGGATGACGCATTCAACAACCACAATGGACCTTTGTTGCAGCTACATGAACATTCCGGTACAACAGACACAAAGGTGAAGATGTCAATAAATACGGCATAAATTTATGTGCCTATCAAATTTAATTACCATGCCATGCGGAATGCACCGTATTTAATGTCTGGGAAACAGTGCTTGGCAAACATTGCATGTAGCAATACAAGTGGAAATACGAACGACAGCGGTGCGCGCAAACCAGTGAGGATATGAGAAAATGTTTTTTGTTGCAGGTATTGTGTATCAATTCACTTTCAAGAATGGAGATTATTCTGTTTTATTTTCATACATTAACCAATAAAATGCACCAAATACAATAAAACACAAATCATAAAACACAATTCATGTTATGTGCCAATTCTTAAACGTTTCGGTACCAAGGTGCTATCTCAGGGGTTTAATAACAACTAAGGATCATAAATCCAACACGTATTTTAGGTATTAGTCGCCCTCACTTTCATCATAACAACTAAAAGTTAAAGATTTTAAAATATTAAAATTCTACATTACATGCGTTTACAAGCACAAGTCCTTACTGTTCTAACAACACCACAAGTAGTCAGCCTCTTCTGATACAAGCTCGAAGTTGTATATTATTCTTTGGATTGTCTATATAAACATCTCTTCTTATTGAACTCGCTGCGGATGACACCTGGATGCCGCAACATGTAGCTGTTGGCAATTAACATGAATTGTGTCATATGATTTGTGTTTTATTGTGTTTTACGTAGTGCATTTTGTTGGTTAATACACTGAATGTAAGAAGAAGCTCGGCATGAATTATTCTACTCTGTTACCAGCCATGTTTATATAATAGTTCCTTCCTATTTCAGAAAGTCATTATTTCGTTCATTTGTATCTACAAAGCCTAGATTCAATTGGCAGGCAGCCGCAAATGGTTAGCTTCAAACCCAGCTTTGTTTTGTTTCGAACTGACAGTGCTATAAATCACAAACAAATGAAGCGAAGGACTCGTAAGGCGGTATATCTCGTTGGTAGTATAGAAAGTTTTCAAACTGTAACACATAAACATAAAATACAACTACATGAAAATATTCTTATAATAAAACCAACTGGATGCACTAATTTCTCAAATTTATTTTTGGAATAAAACTCTACATGTTTCGGACAGTTCCTCTGTCCATCATCAGGAGTTTTTCACTGTACACACAGCA
>Ga0123352_10002746_pt1 | contig 24903 bp, 17 predicted proteins | sample TergutLab28metaG_FD_89700 | JGI IMG/M metagenome (GOLD analysis project Ga0123352, IMG submission 89700) | Labiotermes labralis P1 segment gut microbial communities from Petit-Saut dam, French Guiana - Lab288 P1 | ecosystem: Host-associated > Arthropoda: Insects > Digestive system > Gut ...
AAGGTAGACCAACTTGATGACACTTGATTTATTATGTCAATTTACTGCTCAACATGTTTCGGATGTTAATACATCCATCTTCAGGAGCTTGCGACTACTTGGTGCGTTATTGTGTAGGCTGTAATTTGCTGACTTGAGGCGTGTTGGTGTTATGTAGCGGGATTGGCTGTTGGTGATGTGGTATCCGAGTGCAGGCTGTAGCCTGCACACGCCTCTAGTCAGCACATTACAGCCTACACAATAACGCACCAAGTAGTCGCAAGCTCCTGAAGATGGATGTATTATCATCCGAAATATGTTGAGCAGTAAATTGACATAATAAAGCAAATGTCATCAAGTTGGTCTAACTTTATTCAAATAACATTATGTTATTTTAACTTGACTCTGTAGACCTTTTTGCTGTTTCGTAGTCTACGTTGTAAAAATTGTATTCTTGGTGTTTGTATACATTCAGAGGTTGTGTGAACTGACAGATGTGCAGTGTTTGATATCACCTCGTTCTATCGGATAAAGCTGACTGTTTGCCTTTTCACCATTTATTTTGAGCTCCGGAACAAACTGAGTTCCGGAACGTTGTTTTCGTTCCAGAAGACAGAAATTCCCGGGAATTGGGTTGCTTCAAGCGCCGCACTTTCAGACATACGCAAATTTTTAGGAAAATAAAAGAATTAAAGAATTAGCTTTCTGAAATGTGCTCCGAATATCTTCATGCTGTGACGAAAGCACAGTAGATTAAAGTGGCGGAAGAATTCTGCTGGGCGATGACGCAGGTGGCGGAGCTCTCATTTGGCGGCCGACGTCACATTTTTTTTATTCGGGTACAAATTAGCTGACTAATGCTTAGTCAATTCTGACATTGCCCAAAATTTGACTTGTGCCAGATCTGCCTCAACCTAACTGTCAATTAAGGAGGGAATATCTACATAGATCAAAAGTTAGATTCAGAAATCAAATAGTCTTGTGTGCAGCGCGTCACAGTAGAAGCTTTCAGATATGAACAGTAGCATTTTTCATTGGATAATGTTTGAACATCATTGGGAGATGAAATTAGACATTTAGAATGCATGGCATGAATGTTTTTGCAATCTGTTTGGTCTTAACCAGCATAGCGGAGATGGGAGACTGTGAAATTCAGAGCTTAAATCTCGGAAAAATTGTACCAGGTAATTTTTTTTTGCCCAAGCATAAATCGCCGGAATTTTACGGTTTTATTTGCCAAGTTAGTGTGTGTGCCCAAACGTACGAATTTACATGATAAAACTTGTTGTGTAAACCGGAGGTAATACATTAGTTTATTTAAAGTTTATGTTTCCAAAGGGCTTTAACGCCACATTTCGATTCGACATTTCGCGTATGTCACGTGAGGTACACGTGAAAGTCGTCATAATTCCTATTGGCTGCCGGAATCATCTGACGTGACCTGTAAAAATAATCATTTTTCGTTTTGCCTAATATTCTAAATTGTCGATTCTCGCACTTCTTTCCTCTTTAATCCCAAAGTTCTCGTAAGTCCGTTGTTTTGAAACTTTTATTAGTGTTTGTGCTTTTACCTGCAACTAAGAAATTATGTTTCGTAAACATGCACGATAAACGACCAATGGCCGAAAGCCACTGCTTCAGTTCTCTGCAGGGACAAGAACTCTTCAACCCGCCATCAAATCCATTTTGTCTCTGAGGAAGTCTGAACCTCACACACAAAGAAAGTGAGGGAATTTCTTTGTGGTGAATATCAGTCTGAACTTGAAGTTAATTATGCACACCGTTTGGAGCCGAGGATTGCACCTGTACTCTCTCCTTACACCTTCGCGGTTTTGTGCACAAACACAAGAACACTTTTCCCTTTGTTTCAGTGTTTTCGAAATTCGTCTTGTTGAAACTTGGCAGATATTCTTTATTGCACGAGTCGTCATGCTTTACAATAAACGTCAGTTCAAATACCTTCAACGATTGATTCTCTCTACTCTGTAAATACATTGTTCATACGCTAGCGTAGACTGAAATAAAATACAGTTAAAAGATGTATGAGTAAATGTTTAAATAACATTTTTCTTCCACGGTCATTAATATCAACATCGAATGTGACCATATAAATGTATGATATGAGCCGTTTCATTAACGTACCCCTCAAAAGTGTGCCGTCCATAAATATTTCATAACGGTGTTTACTTCTCCATTTAAAATGTTGTTAACATTCCGATAGGATCTCGTGCATATATCACTATTGTTATCGTTTATCCCATACAACTGTCCATTTCCGTTTTCTGCTGCATGGAGTTAGTTAGAAATGCGGAATGAAAGTGTTCTTTTGATTTATCAAATTTTATAATAGAAATTATCAGCCTGATGACCATTATTCTGATGCAGGTTTCAGGTGGATTCCTTCAGAATCTACTTCCGAATTCAGGGATGATATTTCACAATAGGCTGCATCTGTTTACTTACAAGCTTCTTCTAATTATTTATTTAACTATTGTTTTATAATTAGACTCTTATGTAGGATTTGAACTTGAAAGTGTGATCTTACTAAACAGAGAAGGGAAATAAAAAAGCTGATCTTAAATTTGTGATAAAGATATTGTATCTCGAAACAAGCTGTCTTTGAACCAGAAGTTGATACAGTGGTTGAAATAGTCATTTGGCTGCTTGATTGTAGTACTGAGATCAAGACAGACGTAGCGTTAGATCCATTTCCTTTGAACGTCGTTCTGGACTTTTGTTTACGCACGAGTTAACTTTGTATTCACTTTCGCATGAGCATGGAGATAATAATGTGTGTATGACGTCACAAGTAGTGAGAATGCCAGCTGCACTATGAACATGAAGACCTCGACCTCAAAAACTTCCTAACCACGTCTGCAGATTCTAGTTCCTGCTTCTCCCCTTGCAGCGTAACAAACTGACGGATGTATTGTTACTACAGAGCAGAGTTTCTCAATCTTTCTTGCATGAAGGAGCCCCTAAAATGATTTATCACATCCCGTGGGAACCCTACATGCGATAGGGGGGTGACAAATTCAGTTAATGCTAAATTATTGTCATGAAATTTATTTGTAAAGAGCCACTACACACGCGCGCACAAATACAATATATATATATATATACATACACACACACACACATATGTATGTGTGTATGTGTGTGTGTGTGTGTGTGTGTGTGTGTGTGGGCCGGGATAGAGTAATTGGTTTAGCAATTCGTTACAGGCTAGACGGTCATGATGTCGAATGCCGGTGGGGGCAAAATTTTCTGTACCCACCAGCCTGAAATTGGAACACAACCAGCGTCCTGTACATTTGGAACCCGGACATTCCCGGGGGTAAAGCGGCCGAGGCGTGGTGTTGACCACCCACCCCATGTAGTTACATATGTATATTGTATATATATTATACATACTGCGTATGCATTTGAATATAATATTATACTGTAACAAAAACGAAACTTTTCCTGTATTTTTGTGAATTATGTTATCTTAATACGGATTACCCGACACAAAAAAGGCATTGGTAAACAATGGAGATTAATCCAATTGCTGGATGAAAAATCCCCGCGATATTTCGACAAATATTTGAATTTTTCCATCTTTTTTCTCGATGAACCCTGTTGGGAAACACCGTTAAAAAGTGGCATTGGCTGGTGCGTGCCTGACAGAGATGGCTGTAGTGACGTTCGGTCATTACCGGTATGCATGCGAAATTCCAGTTGGTCATCGGCCAGTTCTGCACGCTGGTGGCCGGCAAAACACGACGGCCGAAGTTCCTCTGTCGTTGTCCACATTTTGCCTGCATTGTCTGCTTTATGTTTACAGGGGACAACACAGCAGCCATACAGCGTCAGGAGTCGTCTGTGGCTACACGGTGGGCAGGAATTGTGCCTGGCCTCCTGCTGCCTGCCATTAGTTTGTGGGTCAGTAGGTGAGGCTGCCTGGTAAGCGTTTAATCATTGCTACCGTGCATTTAGGAGAACGCTGCAGTTCCCTTTGTATACCTAATTTTCAAACAAAACCACCTACAACAGCAATCTAGTTATTCGCATTTGTTGTTAATTTGAATGAATACTATGCCAGGTGTTTACATTAGGCATATTTGTAAATCAGTACGCTAAACTGTCTTTGCAACAAGGTGTTATCACGACTCTTGCCTGCTCCATTAGAGTAAAAACAGTGGTGTTGCTCAGAGTGATGCATGTGTGTGATTGCATGTAGCTGTGCATGTCTGATGTAGCACGTCATACATAAAAAGAGACTTTGAAGGGATCCATATTTTACCGTGTAGAAGCTTACAGTGATAAATAATAGAACTCTAATTCAGAACCCGAGAAGATTGTGCTGAACCCTCGTCTATATGTGCGCAGATTTATTGCCGAAGTATCGCGGACTGTTGTCAGCCATTTCCACGGGAAATATTCATACAAAATCACTTCAATTTATCAACCAACGAATGCACATATAATTTCACGTAAAACACTTTTAAAACATTTTAAAACACTCCGACATGTTTCGATCTTGTCAGATCATCATCAGGGAACTTTGTTCCTTGATAAAGTGACTCGGTGTACTACGTAGCACACCTAGCCACTGCTCCACAACACATTCCTACACAACATGATATGTTGCCACAACACCTCGTTTGCAAATACGAATTGAATTTGTGAATAATGTAACATAACTTTAGCAAGGAACAAAGTTCCCTGATGATGATCTGACAAGATCGAAACATGTCATAATGTTTTAAAATGTTTTAAATGTGTTTTATGTGAAATTATATGTGCATTCGTTGGTTGATCAATTGAAGTGATTCTACAAAAAAATGCACGATTCTACAATAAGATTTATATTCATACAAAACTTTGGTAATTACTACAGTCCTTGCATTTTAATCATACGTATGTTAACAGTAAGGTATTCTGTAAATCCTTTTTATAAGACTAGCTATTTGTTTGGTATATGGAAGAAAGATTAGTCTTAGGATTGAGTTATGATAAAACCGTTGGAATCGGTTTTTTTCATAAACTGAAGCAACTGTAATTCTGACCAAAGAATTTATAGAATATATGATTTTATCGCTTGCGTTACAGAAATGTGAAGCCAGCATTAATTCCCAATGTTGCACGTGAAATTTTCCCCTGATGTTGTCTGAGCACAAACCGAAACATCTCGGAAATTGAATTTTGAACCAATAAAGGGAGACATAACACAATCCTCTAGTGTACAGATTTGTTTGTTTATTATTTGGCCTATGGAAATCAGAGACTGAACAGCGGATTCAATACTAAACATCATTTTGTTTCCATTGGATTGTTTCCGTTTCGTTTGTTTAATATTGCTAAATTGCACTCACATATGAAGTTAATATTTGAAAAGTACACACAGCTGTTAGTGTCGTAACACATGAATATCGTTTTGGGAGCAATGTAAACGGATGAGAGTGGTTGTAATTGTTAGCATAAAACAATGGTTTACACGCAAATTATATTAATTTTACATTCGTATATCCGGCTGGTTGGTTGTTTCCGGGACTTGCAGATCAGGTATCGTATAGATTTCACGAAACCGATTTGTTTCTGTTGTTCTTATTGTTGTGTGCTGTAAAAGAGTATTAAATTGTCCGCCTTCTAATTTCTCACACCACACAAACCTTTCAGATCCTTCATTACTTGCCCCAAATTTGCTGCAAATTTTTACAATGTGTGTGTGTGTGTGTGTGTGTGGTGTGTGGTGTTTGTGTGTGGTGTGTGTACGTCTGTGAGTGTGTCTGTGTGTGTCTGTGTGTGTGTGGTGTGTGTCTGTGTGTGTGTGTGTGTGTGGTGTGTGTGTGTCTGTCTGTCTGTCTCTATGTAACAGTACTTATCCTTTAATCAGCCAAAATTTCAACTTTTTGTCACCAGTTCGTACATTCTGTAGGCCTCTCGTCATATAGGAAACGATTACAAATGGAGGTCCTGAACTATGTCACACACCTCCTTTAGCGTAGGATATAACCCGATTTTCTCCTTTTAGACGCGTTTCGCGAAATTGCGAAAACGTCTATTAGCTTCGTCATGTCTGTCTGTACGTCCGTCCAACCGAATGGAACATCTCGAATTCCACTGGACGGATTTTTGTAAAATTTGATATATGAGTATTTTTCTAAAATCCGTTGAGTAAATTCAAGTGTCATTAAAATCTTACAAGAACAACAGTTGTGTTACATAAACATCTATGGTGACACCTGGCTGAATTCTTAAAATGGGAAATCATTAAAACGAAATTTGTTCAGAAAAACAAACCACACATTTTATTCTCGGTAAAGTTTTACCGGAAATTTTCCGTTTATGAGAGGAAAGGAGTGGCAGAGTCAGACATACCACAGATGAAAATATAGTGCAGCAGAAAAAGAAATGCGTTTCGCGTGCCGAATAACAAAGGCAAGGCTACAGACATCTTAATGTGCAATGCTATTTGTTGTTTCACGCTATCAGTGGTTAGAAGAAAGCTCTTCATTTTTACGTTATATCTAAATTGCCCGTCTTGTTATACTGAACTTCACTGACGTGACATAACACAGAGTTTTAAAATTGTTGCTGACTTCAAGGCAAACGCAAAGAATGCATTAGGTGTAATTCGATTTACATTTTTTAAAGAAACCTGATAGAAAATTCAGCCACTGTCAAGTGACGTTCAAATAAATTTCAATTACATATCGAATGAAGTGATTATTATTAGAGCTGAGTTATCGTAAAACAAATTACACTGTAGTCTGCAATTCGCTTCTTTTTTGCTCACTAATTTCACTTTTCAAATGAAACAGCTGCCCATTCATCAGGCGCGCTATTCCCATTAACTAATGTCCTCGTATTTTGTAGTCGCCTCGCTCAATGATTTATAGCTTCCCCGGCGTAGTGGTCTGCCGCCATCTCGTTACGCATCTTATATCGAACGTGTGTTCTCTGTAGGAAAAGACAAGCACTTGATTTCCTTTCTTTGCATTGCACATTGTGTGTATTTAAAATACACGGTTTTACTTTCTGCAACCCCTCTTATTTTATCGGCCTTCAGTTAGCTATAATTCTGCAGGGCCATGAAGCTGCAATCAACAGGATTGTGTGCCATGGAGGGACAGCAATGCGTTTGCGGTGTTGCGCACTTCCACTCAAAATTTCCATGCATTTTAACGCTAAAAGTACGGCACAATAGACCGAATTACAGCATCGGTTAAAAGTGTATAAATGTATAGTCTTTCAATTTTCAAAACGGATACGCGGTGGCGCAGTTGATGAAGGCACTGCACTAAAAACCAGAAGGTCGCGGGTTTGTTTCCCGATGGGGTCATTGGGATTCTCCATTGACTTCATCCTTCCGGTCGCACTATGGTCCTGGGTTCGACTCAGCCTCTAACAGAAATGAGTACGAGTGCTACCTCCTGGGGGTAAAGGCGGTCTGTGCTTAAAGTTGACAAAATTACCATCTTTATGTGCCGAGTGTCTAAATATTTTGAGAATCGAAACAACCTGGAAAGGTAAGGTCATGTCCAGGCCTGTAATGAGGTAGTTTTACTTTAATTATTGTAATTATTAATTAACTTCTCTTTGTTACAATTTGATGTCGCTTGGCTTACGGTTTCCACACCATTTCCCTTAGCATTGCGACATTTTGCGTTTGCGAGGGAAAGTGTCGAATGCCGACAGAGAATTTAACTGCTACTGACCGGTTTAGCCCACAAATTGTGGCATGACCAATGAAATCCCTTCTGTTATCTAAACTTGTTTCTGTATATTCTTTACATTTTTCGTTATTCTTACACTGGGAGGGTTTGCACACCTGCTGTTAGCTGTATATAGGATCATGGAAAAGTGTTATACCCAGTCCATAGACCTCACTTCATGAACCTGTGTCCAGTCCACTTACTTTAAAACCTGTCAACGATCTCTTATTGACTTCATGCAGAGACGAAAGCAATTCCTGTTTAACCACAAGTGTGTATCGATATTACAGGGTGCTCCACGCCTTCAGAGGGGCTCTTTCGGAATATAACACATTGATTTTTGTTCTGTATAAAAAGTAAGCAGAAAAAGCACTGCTTTTAGAGTCTGTGTTTTTAGATAAAAATTCGTGCATTTAGTTTCGAAAATGGAAAATTAAATCAGAATAGAAATAAACAACAAATCCAGCAAGTATTGTACAAAACATATGCCTCCGTTCCACTAGCCTCTAACGTGACCAGTTGACGAAATGTAAAAAAGGTGAAGTGCACCGTTGTACAGGCACTGAAGCTCTGTACAGATCATACGGCCCATAAGGGGAGTAGAGGTATAGTTCTACTTTTTCTTGACCACGACACTAGAAGGGGGTGAGGGGTCGGCGTCACACCCTGGTCGCTCTTTACCCCCGGGCAAGACCAGGTACCCACTGTACAGGAGGCTGTGTGGGCCCCAGGGTCGGTATGGACAGGTGCGGAAAATCTAGCTCCAACCGGTATTTGATCCACGAACCGTCCAGCCTGTAGCCAGTTGACGAAAGGTATCTTCTGATAAATGCGGAAGCAACATATATCTGCACAGCCAAAGTGTTTATTTAAAAACGTATGACGTATTTAAAAAAGAAATTCCATTCCATGACTCGACCTGACTTACCTGACCTTTACATCCACGCTGCTTTCCAAATTCGTTTGTATACCAGTGAATATGAATGTCCAAGCTAAGTACAGTCGCCACTTATTTTTATTGTTCTGAATATCAAAACATATCCCAGAAGAAACATTAACATGAATTTCTGTTTCTCTTCAAACGAGACGGATATTTTGTGTGCGTAATAAGTAGCTGAACTTGTAATTATTGTAATTAATGGAACTTATGTAAAGAAATCCATACGCGGACAAACAAATGCCAGTAACTAGGGACTGGAAATATACAGCCCTGTGTGCGTTCACGTCACTTCGGTTCCGGAGTTGGACAATTCAAATCACGTGTTGTGTCTGTATGTTGGGAAGAAGTGACGCCCTACGGGCACCTAGTGAAACCAATAATAGGTGAGATTTTTTTAATGCGTTTGTGGTGAATGATTCTTATAAAAAGCAGTCGTCGCGCGCACGCAGAGATAAAATGGTTAAATTTAACTGCAATTAATCAGTTGGTGATGTCAAAGAATGTGCGTTGTTGTCATAATGGAACAGGACTGCGGTATACTGGAAAAAGCCAGAAGTTAATGATTTGCTTAATTAAATGCTCAAATTTTTTTAGCATAATGGAAAAGAACCGCATTGATTTTTATTCTGGAATGAATTGCACATTAGCATAATTTGGGGGAGGGGGGGCGGGGGATAGGGGAAGTAATGTTGTCTCTATAAAAGATGTATTTACAGATGCCAACAAATACTGTGGGATGTGACGCCGAGTGAACTGGTGCACAGTTACTTGCAGACTGATATAAACTATATCACATTCCACAAAAACATAATCATGATAGACGTCGTTATAATAGCCCCTAATTTCACATCTATCAACATACTGGGTACTTAATGGGGTGATTTGTGTAGCCTTGCCGATTAGGTGTGGAAACAAAACGATTTATATGCCGGGTTGTTTGGGATTAAATTTGAATGCAAAACCCTGATTTATTGTTCGTGTCTCGAGATACTTGAAGCCATAATGTCGAAAATATTTTTACTCTAGCGACAGATACGGACAGGCTAAATTGTGATAAGACGGACAACGCACATATGACGTGACACTGAGGTAAGTTCGCATAACCATTGTTGCCGTTGAATAGCAATTGGTATTACTTATTCTGAGTGTTTCTTTTTATCCTGATTTGTACAACACGCCAAGCGCGTGTGTCGTATTACGATCTGTGACCTTTCCGGCTTTACCGTATTTTTCCACATTATCTCATAAACAAGACGATTTTCTGAAGAAAAAAAATGTTGAGCTTAAGATTTATGTTTTGATTTCCTCTAAAATTTTGAAATATTCACATTTCTAAGAATAATGCCGCCAGATACTATCACTAACGTACTTAGTTCTTTGCACAATGTACCCGTCATTCTTGTCAGATTTTAGTGAAAGTTGATTTTTCTTGCCGGATTTCCGAAAAATATTTAATCTTTTGGCGCCGGAATTGTTTTTTTTAAATTTTAGCACACCCTGTATATAAAATGTGAATAATACAGGAATCAAACAAGTTAGAATTATGAAACAAATTGCATTTTGAAGAGAAAGAAACGGAGAGTATACACCATGTTTAAAATATTCGGTATATGTATTTGTTGAATAAATATATAAAATGCAACTTTGGAGGTTAGCGGTGCGGTACGTCAACTATAGTTGACATTAGGCGTCTAAAGGTTAATTATCAAATTCCAAGGAAATCCGTCTAGTGGAAGCCGAGTTGTTCCTTGCGGACGGACAGACAAACAGACAGACAGACATTACGAAACTAACAATTGCTTTTCGGAATTTTGCGGAGGCGCCTAAAAATTCCTGCTGCAGCACACTGTAGTTGCTTCTAGTTAGGTACGAATGCGAGACCTCACTTCAGACACTGGATGAGGATGTTTTGGAGTAACAGCAGTCAGAAAAGTATTTGGACTTACGAAAGAGGAAATAACGAATTGTGGAAATAAAAGCAAAATTTGTAAGCTTCAAATTAATGCTTTTTTGTCTAATATTATTCGGCTGATGGGTCAAAGTTGATAATGAGGAACGGAGCAGATACTTCTGTGTCACATGAGGCAATGCGCTTGACACAGTATCTTGACACTGCACACTTCCATGCAGAATATCAGAGGCGAGGCTCTGCTGTAGATTGGAGGATACTGCCGAAGATTGGGCTTCATTCTTCAGGCTCAGCATGGCGCCTGCGAGTGACATGCTGGGCGAAGGACACGAAACTCCCGTTTCCAGGACCTTAAAAGCAAGCATTTATGAACAACCCGTGCCATTCTAAACATTTCAGTGAAAGTCTTGTATTTTGCCTTCAGCTCTTTTGACACATAAAATGGTAGCTTGAAATAATTACACATCTTCTTTCCGGCTGTCTTCAATTGTATTTTCTCATGCATATGTATTAGCTTATTCCGGTTATGCAGCAGACGGAAGACTAATTTAGTCAGGGGGAATCGAGTGGGGAACAAAGACTTTCTTTAACCCCTTGAAGCATGAAATTTATTTACGTGGAGTTTAATAGTCATGGTCGTACCTCACAGAAAATACACAGAAATACTTTGACGTTTTGCTGACCTGCATTTCAGCATATTTATCTCAGCAATTAACCAACTTGATGCACAAAATTTTTGTTTTACAATAAGTTTATTTCATGTCTCTACATATTTCGAGCACATATGCTCATCATCAGGAGGTAAAAATTGCGTTACACAGCCTCTGGTATCATCACACCTATAGATGGCCGTCTCGTGCACGAGAGGTCCACCTATAGGTGTGATGATACCAGAGGCTGTGTAACGCAATTTTGACCTCCTGATGATGAGCACATGTGCTCGAAACATGTAGAGGCATGAAATAAATATATTGTAAAACAAAAATTTTGTGCATCAAGTTGGTTAATTACTGAGATAAACAGAAATGCTGGTTAACGAACAATGCTGTCATTGTTGTAAAATTAAATATCATTGTCTATTAAGAGAACAAAATGCATTCTTTGATTACAAATGGCAGCAGTGCTATTCATAATAACCTAAAACTTCCCTTACCCAGCCTCATTTCTTATCGCTCTGACGTCTTTAGTGCTTTCCTTCGGAGAGTGACTTTGAAATACAGAAATATCTTCCAGTTCCTTTCGTTTTCTTTCCTTCTTCTTGTTCATATTTCCCACATTATAACAACAAAACCCGAATATTTAACACGGCTTCAGTATCACAATTTACCGTTAGGCATGAGTCTGAACCTGCTCATTCCACATCACTTCCTGATAATTCATTTTCTAGCAACAATTTCAGTGTTCTCCTCCACCTTCTTCTTCGGTGTTTCCATTTGCCATCTTCCTACAACTTGGACATTAAAATCGGAAAGGCTTCTCGTTTTTTATATCGCGCGGTGTGCCCATCACACTGTATCTCCTTTGGTGTGACCATCTTAATAACGGTATTTCGTTGTATAAATTAAATAGAGTTTCTCGTTATATGGCGAATTGTAGACACTGTAATTTCCCAGTCCATTTATCTCCCATTGTTACAAATATTTTAATTCGCTCTTTGTTCTAAAGTATTGGACAAATCAAAGTAACGTAAAACTTGCTCAATTGGACGTACAGGTGACCGTGCATCGTGATATATTCTTATAATAATTTTATTTCAAATTTATATTTTGAATGAAATTCTACATATTTCAGACAGTTCCTCTGTCCATCATCAGGAGTCTTTCACTGTACACACAGCAATGGTATATGTCATACAGGTTTTGTTGACAGCTTGCGAGCAGGATCAGGATGGACCTGCAGTTCCATCCTGATCCTGATCCAGTGAAAGACTCCTGATGATGGACAGAGGAACTGTCCGAGGCATGTAGAGTTTTATTCCAAAATAAATTTGAGAAATCAGTGCAAATAATAAGAATATAAAAATAAAACTTACTCGTAGGATCGGCCGACTTATTGATGATTTCCGCGTTACTCGCCCGCGTACTCCTGGCGAGGACTTATTTTATTTGTACATCCAGTTTTGGGTGGGACTTAACATAAATTTGTGTACTGCATCGTGTATGGTGTAGTCTTAAGGTGGAAATTAATGTTGCTTCTATGCTTAATTAAGCACCACAAATTCAGGAATCGTGGACGAGTGTATATACAGCTCCACGCATGCTTTGTCTTGGAACTAGATAAAAGTAAATGGTCAGATTTACGCTTCGGCCGGCTTACCTCCGGAAAAAGTTCCCTGTTCAACATTGAATGCAAGGCTGTGCAGAAAGACGACCTTGTTTGTATATAGTGAAAAGGGAAAGGTTCTTGCCTTTGCCTGCAATTGAAGCCATATCCTTCAGCTTGAAGTGCTGTCATTGTATTAAGCAAGATTTTAGGAGTATTTTTGGAATATTTGGCTCCTGCAAATGCGACCGGTATACTTCCTGAAACATCGATAAGCAACTATCAACATTCGCTGCATAACAACCCAGAAGAGCGAACACCTAATCGCCGTACTGAATGGGCTGAATTTGTTCGCCTTACACATGTCTTGGTGTCTGTAAGCTTACCAAAGGAAACACTTGTAGTGAAAGCAAACGCTGTAATTCTTTCTATTCATTCGACATAAGCACGTCACTGTCAGCATTGTTCGTCTGACATATATCTAGGGTTTGGAATGGAATTTGCTGTCTGTCAAATGCTTCTGAATAATCTTGTTCTTAGAGTCAATTGTTCATAATTTTCAGGCTTTGAAGAATGATTTCCTTGTCTCTGTTAAGGCAGATAGGCAGAGCGTTGGGGAGAAGCTTGTAACAGCTGTGAAAGGATCCCATCTTTTTGTACCTCCCTGTAGTGCTATTTCTGGACAAATATTTCGATAAAGGACACTGAAATGAAGGAAGAAATAAACGTGTATGAAATGCAAAAGAAATACTTTAAGCAGGCAAAATTCGATTTTGAGCAATCTTTTTGTTCTTCTACTACTGTCCGGACTTACCCCATTAGAAGCCTTCAAGTTTCATGTCCATTTCTTCGTGGAACACTTGGCCCTCTTCATCCTGTATGCTGGTTATTGAGGGCTGCCTTGGGATGTGTTACTCCGTCCGTTTTGTGTGTTCTCTCCAGTGAAGATTGTCGCCTCTATTTTTAATAAAAACCGAGTATATAGCTCTATTATATGCCTTGAAGCTTTCGCGGCGACAGACTTCAATAAAGTCTTCTCGGGCAGACAGCCGCGTCAAATTGTGAAATTTCTCCATCGTTTCAGGGACTGACTCCTTCCCCATCTTCAGGGTGCTACTGATGACTTAACCAACCAACCAACCAAAAAATCAACCAACTAACCAACAAACCACAGAGCTAACTGAAAGCAGGTCGACGTCCCTGAGTTTCTTTAGCCATTCCTGCGTTTTACCACTTCTCTGTTCTCAGTAACGGACACCTTAAACTATGACTGGCATTGTGCTTACGCTAACGAGTTTCCCGTCGCGTTTTAAGATCTCAATGTGAAAAAACTAAAAACCATTGCTCAAGAGGCAGTAGGCTGCGGCGAATATTTGGCTGTAAGGCTTTCTGGGATTTGAACCGAAATTGGTCATATCTAAGGTTAGACTCGCAGCGAAAATCAGGCACTTATGTGATCCTGCTATGCCAGAGGAGAGTGCGGCCTGTGCCTCGTCTTTGTGTGTTATACCCTGGCATTTTTCTTACAACTGAGGAGAAACAACATGCAAAAACCGCAGTCAGGGTGGTAGCAAAGTGCCAGCTGGGCACAATACATAGTGTCGACATAGCTACACTTTGACGGTTATCCTCGACAAGTCTGTCGATCCCGGTCTACCTTGGGACGCTTTGGTAAACCTGGGTCAACCCTCGGTCAGCGCAGGTATCTGCCGAGCTGCCGATATAAGGTATTTCCAACACCAGGTGACTTTGAGTCGAATCTCTCGCTTAGAGATCTGATGTGGTTTGCAAAAATATAACTCACAAATCCTCGTGAATTAGCCTTTTACCAGCGTACCAAGGTGTACGGGTAGCAATGTGCAGGCACTTGGATTAAAGCACCTGCTGATGACTTAGTATCCTGCTGTCCAATATATATACCTCTGTCCGGCTGGACTCGGGATGTAGGGCGAGCCGGCCCGTTTAGTGGGTGGAGTCAAGAAATCGATGAACTTGGCCTAGGTTGTCTATCGATGGCTGTGCAATTGGTTTATTGTGCTAATTATCGGCTACTGTGTTCGGCTTAACGTGAAGCCAAGCTTTCACAACCTACACGGCTGTCTGCCTGAGAATATGTTATTAGATACATGTATATTAACTGCAGCTTCACATAAATATGAATAATTATTCTTAAAACATTAATACATTGTTTGGACAAAGAATTATCTTTGAATTCTTATTATTGAAAGAAATCTTTTCTCAGAATTCTTGTACAGAAAGTCACATAATTTCCTGCCGGATTGCAGGTAGATTTCTGTCCGCAGCCGGCAGCCACAGCAGCAGCCACTCTCATCAGTATTGCATCCACGAGCAGGAATGCCGACTTCTACTTTAATTTCGTTCGGCTCCATTTGAGAGCCTCCAATTTGCTAGAGCCCGCACAAGTCGTGACCACTGTAATGATACGTCACTCGGATTTATAGGACGTGCGCGCCACAGCAGAGAACGCAAAATGTACGAGAGTAATTTTTTCCAAAATCTGCCTACTTCAACAGAGAACTTACAATGCAAAGCCAAAATTATTTAATATTGTTTTAATAAATACTTTTCAGTCATTGTCAGAATCGTACGTGATTTGACAAGATTGTTGTTTCATGCCCAAACTATATGAAGTTTAATGAGATGCGAAATAGTCTTTCCTGATAAGATGTCTGCCGTTTCTTGTTTGAAGGACAAGATTTGGCATTTTCCTGCGGAAAAATAATCTATACTGAAGATACAAAACGTTTCAAGGAACCTGTACTAAGGTAATTAAACTTCTTTGCAAGATTTGTGGAATATTTACAAACTATCTCCACCCCTCTCCACCGATCGGAGATTCCATACCGCAGAAGTGGAGGCAAACAATACTCTAAATTATTTGGACACATCCATCCACAGGACACCCACCAACTGGAAAACCTCCATCTACAGAAAACCCACATTCCCAGACACCATCATCCCGTACACATCCAATCACCCTTCACAACACAAATACATTTAAATTTAATTTTTGTACTTTAGGCTAAACTCCTATCAGTTACATGACGAAGAATACCGATAAGAAGAGAACATCATCCGCAGCATCCTCTACAATAACTCCTTCCTAATCAATCCAAAGAAACCTACCTACCGTACTTCTAGGCAATTACAAATGTCACAGTCGCCTTAGCACAAATGGGCCACCTTCACTTACGTAAGAAAAGAAACTACATACATCACCAACCTGTTCATAAGTACAGACCTCAGAATAGCATACCGTACCGATAACACCATACATAATCTTCTAATGCACAGAAACCAGATATCAGAAAAATTATCATTATTCGGGGTATACAAATTAACATGTCCTGACTGTAGGAAGTCATATGTAGGACAAACCGGAAGACGTTTCACAATACGTTACAACGAACATAAGCATGCATTCTTAAAGAACAGCCACACTTCCAGATTTGCGCACCATCTTAATGAACATGCCCATTCCTTCGGTACTATCAACAACTCTATGCAGATATTCCGTTACCATAAGAAGGGCGCGTACCTCAACACGATAAAAAGATTTTACATTCACGTTGAACACGACTCCAACAACCGGCTGAATGACAGCCACACTATATTTCTCAACGCGATCTTTGCCAACCCCCATTCACCCACCACATCCCTCAAGCGGTCAATTTCCCAATACTCCAACACAAGCCACTACATCCACATAAGAAACAAGGCCGACCCAAAGAATTACCACACACACTGCCCGGCTCCACGTGCTAAACTAATCAAAATCGTGATCTTCTACAAGGTTGAATCCCAAGAGTGATAAGCGAGTGCTTGTTAAACTACGTAATATCATTACATTCACATAGAAAACAGGCCGTCTCCAGGAACCAGCGCACACGCACATGCCAGCTATTCACACTAATTACACGAGTACTGCTAAGTGTCCAGTTACAATAGTTACAATTGATTCTATTATTAAGTGTCAGCCACGATATACACCAGCAATAACAGCGATCGAAGCTGCTTCTGCCTACCCGTAAGAACTATTTCTACGTTAGGTTACATGACACCTGCATTGATCTTCATTCCTAAGGCCAATACACCATCTAATTTCTATTCCGCAGATCACATAACTAGCCCACAACAAGATGTCTTCCCTAACAGTAATGCATTAGAGGCACACAACTTGAAGTAAACCCGTCTGCACAAAGGGATCTACAACGCACCGCCCACAGCCACAAGCCACACCCCATCCATAGAGTTTCCCTCCTGGATATACTTCCACGAACTTACCACCAGGGCACACCTGGCTACCACCTACATGAAGACTGTATATCTCTCCATAACCCACCAGTACCCCGCCGCAAATAAACCTTATAGGACCTAATGTACATCATCGGTAAATTTGCCTCCATGGCGACTCAGTATAACATACTGTTGTATATATGAAGGTAACTACTAGGTTTAACCTGAATCCAGGTTACAGGATATGATAAACGAGATCTCGTCGTCAATAACATACACTATATATATTGTATAGCTAACTTATAGCAAGTAGTACAACCTGATGATGGCCAATATAGAGGCCGAAACATGTAGCTGTTAACAGCTAGTGTACCACCGTTAGCTTATATTAAAAATAGTTGTGTTTTGACTGCACGCATACCATATCTTTTGTGACTATACCGCAGGATGAGCTTCTGTTGTCCTCGTTCGAAGGGAGTTAATTTATTGATATTTGATTAAAGTTGTATTGCTGTTTCAAAATGGTCGTCGATTTTAAGTCTCTCACTTTGCAGAATTTTACACAGCCCTGAAATCAAAAGGGCTAGCACTCAACAATTACAAACATAAGTTGTTGTGGAAAGGTTAGAAAAATCGACAAGTGAAAGAACAGAAACTGAAGAGTGGATAGAACCGGACTGCGAATGGTCTGATCCGCTACATAGAACAGGGTCTCTACCAAGGCATTCTTTATGTGGAAAATACTCTTAAGGTGAGTCCACACCGTATCGTGACAGCAAGTGTGGACGTGCAGCGTGACGCTGCACGTCCAGACCTGCTCCGGCCGTAACCGTATCATCCCTTTGATGTGACAGCCAAATACCGACAGCGCACCGAACAAGCCCGTAATGTGACCGCGTAACCAACTTTTGATACGTTACGCGGTCACGAGCCCCGTTCACACTGTCACGATACGGTGTTACGTTACGCGGTAACGTTACAAGTGTGGACCCACCTTTAGAAGTTCATTTACACCCTTCGGTAAGATGTGGGTTTTGTGCGCTCAAATTCATGAAACTCACAATCACTCAGTAAACTTTTATAGAAACTTGATGTAACGAGTTTTATTCAAATCCGATTAGTGATATGGAAAATAGTGCAGAATTAAGATTTTCATGCATATTTTTTAGTTTGAACAAAGCGTAACTGAAGTTAATCAAGCACCCACGTTGGGCGCAACGGTGTTGATGAAAATGCGGTCTACGGAGTGACGTCACGTACATTTTCAGTACGCCGACGACGGAGACAGTCGCCTACGACGCCCGGTAAACGTGTTACAAATTTGCACTGCGTCAGTGGGGTATGGAGAAGTGTGTGTACTGTATCCTATTCATCTTATCCATGTTATTAATTCCGGGATGTTTCCAAACTTTTTAAACTTTACCCTCTGACCTGTCATTACTCGTGGAGGTGTTTGATTCCAGATGAGGTATGGGAGTGGTGGCAAACACGAAATTCTCTTCTGGAAATCGAAAGCCATTCCACCACAACGTAATGAATTAAGAAAGCTATCCTGCCTCACATTTAGAGATGGTAGGAATGAAATATTATAGACGTTGTACTCCTTTCCATTTTTGTAGATCTACCGCTTATCTGGGGCCAGATTTCCTTTTTTTTGAGGTATCTAGATCACACACAATTAGACACACACACACACGCACACACACACATCCAGTGGGACTTCTATGAACGCGTTATCAGCTTGTTGCAGAGGCTGTACCCACAAAATACAGTAAGAACAAGAGACGGACAGACATGTCCTCAGTGGTATTCGAACCCGCGATCCCTGCTGTCGAAGGGATGCAGACCTACTCCTCAGACCGCACGGCCATCGGGATCGGCTTATATTTATATGGTCTGTTCATATCGGATTATATATTTTATCATTAAGTCTGTAGAGTAGACCTATTCAGACACTTTTTGTGCTATGAATGAATGTGGTATATCTTTGTGCCCAGTTTATCAATTTAGTCTTTAAAGTGTATGGCCCTATGTAAGGAAGTATTTAAATGAAATGGCTAGAATTATTTCATTTTTTTAACATATAGTCTTTTGTACCTAAATGAGCTGATAATTAAACATTAATAGTAAAGCATACAAACTGATACATGTTTAATATTCGCACTGTACTGTGAAAATTTCTTAAGCTCTAATTAAAGAATCGATCCCGTAAATTTAAAAGGAAGTTTTTATCATAAAGAATTGCGTGGTTTTCCAAATGAGAGCCTTTCCTTTGTTCATTAGTGATGCGTTTTAGTACAAGGTACTTTTTGTGTGTGTTTTGCAGATTGTTTTGTTGTGCATTCGACATGCAGAGACAGTTGATTCGCCTCTCAGATTTTAATGACATTCAAAATTATTCGCAACCTAATGGGCAATTTTTCACATTAGGGGTTCTTAAAAAAAAGCATAAAATGATCGTGTGTATTTATTCCTAAGTACGGAGACCAGATTTAATGGCACTGACTGTATTTGGCAGTGTGCAAGTCTCCACCTTGATTTGTAATGGCGACTGGGGAGTTTATTCTTGGTAATTGCAATAGAATACGGACAGAGAGAAACAAATGATTATGGAAGGAAATAGAAGGCCATTTTTTTGAGGCGCATCATGTCTTCGTATTCCTTAAAGGAATCGTAAAGTACTGAATTTTGTTCTTAGATCACCATCTCGAAGTAAAGTATGTAGCCTGTTTATTTTCCTGAAGGTTTAAACAAACAGCGATTCCCAATACACCGAACGAACTCCATTTTCTGCACTGTAAATTTTTTTTTGATGCTGATGGTTATTTAAACAAGGTAGGATCCTGTGCACTCGCTCTGTTATTGTCCCCAAGTTTCCTGAATGTCTTTAAAGAAAATCCTGAAAATGTATTTTAAATTTTCCTTCCACATTTCACACAATACACACTGTAAGATTTCAACTTACACGATAAAACCAACATGTGCACCAATGTTAAAATTACAGTTTTTACACACCGTTTGTCATAACTTCGACACGTTTCGATCTCCTTGATCAGCCTCAGGAGAAGGCTGATCAAGAGAGATCGAAACGTGCCTGAGTTACGACAAACTGTATGTAAAAAAGCGTAATATTCACACCAGTGCATTTGTTGAATTTGATGTTCAGATGACCGTGCATCGTGATGTATTCTTGTAATAAAAGTAACTAGATGCACTAATTTCTCAAATTTATTTTTGGAATAAAACTCTACATACTTCAGACAGTTCCTCTGTCCATCATCAGGAGTTTTTCACTGTACACACAGCAATAGTATATGTCATACTGGATTTGCTGACAGCTTGCGAGCAGGATCAGGACCGAACTGCAGTTCCGTGCTGATCCTGCTCGCAAGCTCTCGGCAAACCTGTATGACATATACAATTGTTGTGCGTACAGTGAAAAACGCCTGATGGTGGACAGAGGAACTGTCCGAATCATGTAGAGTTTTATTCCAAATATAAATTTGAGAAATTAGTGCATCTAATTGGTTTTATTACAAGAATGCATTTGTTGGTTTTATGGTATAAATTGTTTGCTAACGCGCGGACATGCATAACATTAAGACTGTTAATGCCAACAGGCAAATATGTACACAGTTATAAGAATTCAGTATCTCTCGGAGGATAATCAAGAGAGATCGAATTATGTCGGAGGTATGTAACAATGTGTGTAAAAAGTGTAATTTTAAGATTGTTCCATTTGTTATTTTTATTGTGTGGATTGTTCATCAATGCACGGACATGAATAACATTACAACTTTCAGATTCCTCTTTACTTTAGCAGCAGATTTACTATCGGTACTGACCTTCCTTATTTTGTATAATTGAAAGTGTTTTCTCCGTATCGTAGCAACTGATTTACAATCGATCACGATTTCCTTTCTTTTTTATCCGTATCGATAGAGAATTCCTTTTTGGAGTCGAAAGTTGTTTCGCAGCGTCAGAGACACGCATGGACGGATGTTCAGAATCGACCAAGCAATTGTTCCTTTGTGTCGTTTGGTTTTAATACACACACACACACACACACACACACACACACTTACTAGTACAAGAGAATAATTTTTTATTTTGTATGATTTCGCATTTTGACGTGATTTCAATCGAAGAGAAGTGTGGTCATTTCAAGCAATGTCTCACGAGGTTTATGCTCTAGGTATTATAGACTATCAAACATGATATAATTAGAGTTGTAGCCTATTAGAAGGGAGTGTGTGATTTTCCGTATAGAAACGCTTAACCCAGAGAGACTGTGGGTGTAATAACACACACAACCTACCGTTCCAAATTGCGTATTCACTTGAGCGGCCGATGATATTAGTGTAATTGTGTGTGATGTTCCCAGAATATGATCGCGCAGATCAGATGCAAATTGTGATTGATTACTCTCGTGCGTCTGCATATGTCTTCTCTGACATATCTTAAACAGAAGGCAGTTAAAAATCCCGTGTCATGCCAGGAAGAAAAAATCCCCCCAAAATTTTTCGAATTCCTAACCCGGGAATAATTTACGAGTACAGCATTCGTTGCAATTTCGGTCATTCATGGTTTCTTTTCATTTGTTTTGGCGTGCCTTCCATGAAGTATTTTCATCCATGTGAGTTACGTATTGAGCAAAGGAAAAAAATATGTCTGCCGAAGTTAAACACAAAGTAGACTTAATCACGCTGAATTTTATGAGACGTGTATCTAGGTTCAGAGATGAAACAAGGTGACAACTGTAGTACTACTTCGCTTGGACATCGCTAGTCGCTTACAGATGTGTAAGTAGGAGACTAGCATTTGGAGGTTTCAATATACAAGCATTTTTTCTTATGTTTTTTGCATTCGCAATCACATTACTTAAAAAGTGCGGATTGCACCCTTTAGCTATATATATTTAACAGTTACTTGTCCTAGAAAGGCGACGTTGGAAACGCGAAAGAAGCGGAGTTTTCTTCTTTCTCAGCGATGTGTTTCATTGGGACTTTGATTTAAAATTTTCTTATTCAAATGTGGCTACACACGAATTATTTTCCAAAAAGTAGTTGGCATTTGTTTTTTTCTTACGGTATTTTGCGTACTTACAGGACTATAAATTTGTATATTTGCTCTTCAAAGGTTTGTTGTCATGACCTGACGTCTTCAATAAGATATCCGTCAACCATGAGCTTCAGCCACGTACTAAAGTCTTCTTTGCATGCTTTAATGGATATAAAAATGATCCTGTTACAGGCCCGGTGTGGCCCAGAGGTTGGGTAGAGGTATAGCTCTACTCTTCCATGACCGCGACACTAGAAGGGGGTGAGTGGTCAGCAGCACGTCCCGGCCGCACTTTACCCCCGGGAAAGACCCCGTACCCATTTTACAGGAGGCTGGGAGGGCCCCAGGGCCGGTCTGGACGGGCAGAAAATCTCGTCCCCACTGGGATTCGATCCCGGATCGTCCAACCCGTAGTTCAGTCGCTATACCGACTGAGCTACCAGGCCCACCTTTAATGGATATACTGCACATAAAGTTAGTTTCGGCTAAATACAAGGTTGTTATATATTTTGTATATATCGCAGCTCACACTAACCCAGAAACAAAATTTACCGCGATGCTGTGGCGACGACTATGCAAAAAAAGGCTTTTTACGCGTGTCCCATTGAAGAAAGAAATTAATTTATGTTAGTAGAAGTGGTTTGTTGTGACATTTATGTTACATTACAGTGCCACAGTCTGTTGCAAGAATACAGTTGGTGTTCTTTTGTGTTACTTACTTATATTAAAGGCTGCAAGACCTATTTATATTCTTACCATATATTCTGAAAGTGGGCTTGCTTTATATTCTATTTGTTATGCAATTGGGCCAATGCGGCACAGTAAATTCTGAATATTTTTAAGGGGTTTGGGAGGGCTTGGGTGGGCTTATAGCCCGCAAGACTCGTGTGGGAACAATGACAGGGCTTTTGTCTTTTCTCCTCCCTAACTTAGGAAAGACCTGCAAAGAGTATAAAATTATTGTACTTAAGGTTTTTCCATATTTTTAGAATATTTGCTATTTGTAGTCCATTCCGTTGATTCCTCATATGTATTTTTTAAATAATTATCAGATCTGAACCTCATGTAAGTAAACATTATTGCAGTCAGCTTCTTGTGGGGTGTTATTTTATATTGTGCAAATTTTTGCTGCTAAAGTTGTTTTTCTGCCGCAGGTAAACATTTAGGTGGAAAAATGTTTATGTAGCACCAATAAAGTACAAATATCAGGTAAATGTACATACTTATTATTTTTATCATTATTCTCCAGCATATTTCGGTGCTAACTGAAACATTATCAGTCAGTGAATCTTATGTTTATATGACCGTGCATCTTTGTTATAGCTGAAGAATGAAAGGCCAACTTGATGGAACTTGCTACTTTATTTCACTTGTTATGTACTCAAAATGTTTCGGACATTAATATATCCATCATCAGGAACTTGCGACTGTGCTGTTGAATTACCACATTGGTCATTTTGTTCTTGGTTCGCTGTGTGTTGGAGATTTGGTGCGGTTGGGTTAGGATAGTGTCCGTGTTGCAGGCTACTCTGCAACACTGCATATATATTCATGGATGTTCCGTTCATCATAACGCCATATGAAATGCAAGTTGTTATGGTGTTCAGCGCAAGTAGGCCACATTTAATGTTTCACACTGTGAAATATGTACATATACATTTATTTAAAATGTTCAGTTTAAAATTTAAAAGTCACTTATGTATGAAAAAAATGTTAGATTGAAATTAAAAACCATTTATTTATATTAAATACTAATTGAAATTAAAATTTAAAAAATGTATTCTTCGATAATGTTAGTTGTTGTGGGTGGAGTACTCGTTACATTATAGCTAAATATCTACATATTTATATACTGGTTACAATTTTCTGAATTGCAAAGCATTTTGCTTTGGAACATCTACGTTATATAACTTAAACTTGCCAAAGAATAATACGAGGAAAAATTATGCAATCCAGTGATACTTGAAGCGGTCGAGGTGTACACATAGAGTTAACATACTGCACATGAATTATACAACCAACCGAGAGAAGTAGAGAGTACAAATTGACACAAAACACTACGTTTTTAATAACTGCTTTATTTCACCTCGAATTGATGTGGTATATTTATCATATAATGCAGGTATTACGTTGCTTGCATTTTGATGCTGGATAGACAGAAAATTGAATATACTAATTGAAGTGAAAATATTGCCCTAAATAATATATATTCGTTTCCCTGAACAATGTCATTCCACCTCAATTACGGACAATTTCGAAATTTAGGATGCCTGTAACACGAATGCGAAAAGTATCAGGAGGTTCCACGTTTTTGAACTTGATAACTTCGACAAATTTTATATTCATGGTTCCGTGCATCGTAATTCTAGGTTCAAGAAATCGAAATAGTATGATCTGTACCAGAGGCTGCAACTGCAGTTTTATGTACTCCTGATGATGGGCGCGATGGACACCCGAAATATGTAGAGTAATTTAGCAGTAAATTAATATCTGCAAACTGGTGCATCTCGTTCGATTTCTTCAACCTAGAACTTTGACAAAATTCAAATGTAATCCTGCGTAAAAACAATGCTGCCAACTTAAATCCAAGGAAAAGAATAAAGCACTACATAAATAAAATCTTCTAACATTTTAATATATTCCTTCATTTCTCAACTTTTAATTACTACCATTTCCGTATCAGACTGAAGTGTTGAGACATCACACGTAAAACGACAGATTTGCAGTTGTTCTGAATTATTACTGTGACTTATGGTCTCTTAATTTAAGGATAAGTTGAGTTTGAAGTGCACTAT
>Ga0123352_10002747_pt1 | contig 24899 bp, 12 predicted proteins | sample TergutLab28metaG_FD_89700 | JGI IMG/M metagenome (GOLD analysis project Ga0123352, IMG submission 89700) | Labiotermes labralis P1 segment gut microbial communities from Petit-Saut dam, French Guiana - Lab288 P1 | ecosystem: Host-associated > Arthropoda: Insects > Digestive system > Gut ...
CGGAAAAGAAGTTAAAATACAAGAGTTTGTGTATAGAGATACAACGAATGTGGAACCTGAAATGTACGATTGTACCAGTAATAATTGGGGCCACTGGAATAGTAACGAGAAGTTTAAAGAAAAGTTTGGAAACTATACCAGGAAAACACTCGATAGATTCCCTACAAAAGACAGCTATACTTGGAACGTCACACATAATACGGAAAGTACTGCAATGTGAAGCTTGAAGCCTGAGCGGTGGGGATCACCGCTGGTACAAGAGAAGTACCAGGAAGAAATGCCCGTGACAGGAGACATACATATTGTATAATAATATAAACAGCCAACTATATGCAACAATAACAAATTTTTATTGATAATTACGATCAGCTCAATATGTTTCGGGCGATAATTTCGCCCAATCCCCAGAAGCACTAGACTGTTTTTACAGTTTGTGGTATAATGCACCGGCGATGCTGCCCGCTGGTGACCAGCTTGTTTACAATTTATCTTTCTTCAAACTCATTAGACACGTGTATTATTTTAAATTTTAACAAACATTTCAACACTGTAGACATGGGACCTTCTTACGCTCAGACAATGAATTTTATTTTTGTGGGGATTTGGAAAAGAACTACAGAAACGCATTCCCTATAATAGAAACAACAGCAAAGGGATTTAGTGCCAGATACAAACACTCAAAGTAGGAGAAAGCGAAAAAGAGAAGGGGAGAGATAAAGAGAGCAACAAAGAAAGAGAAAAGTGAGCAGAACATGGCGCAACTGTGAATTATTTTCTTGATCCTCAGCTGGTAACAATGAAAAGATTCTGCTGCTTATGTTTTAGTAGTCACAAGAAAAAGGCAAACAGACAAATATATTTAGGCGACTTATTTTCTACCACCTGAGATTCTCAACCTTTGGCACGACATAAAAGTGGAAGAAAACGAAAGTGAATAAGATGCACTGTTTTAGTAGTGACCTGCTCTTTACTGTACTTCTGTATTTTTCACTCAAAAGTGACACATTTAAATTACTGCATTTAGGCTTAGCAACCATTACGACGGTTCACAGTAATAGTCGTCTTATCTTAGGGTTTGCGTCACATGAGTTGAGCAGTTATTCCTAGCAGCAGTGTTACGCTTGTCTGGCAGTGCACACACATTACGCGTCTTGTGCACACTGCTACTGAATGGTGTTCTGGCCAGGTGCACATGTGATATGATGTTATTATTAAATGTAGGTATAATTGAATAATTGCTCAATAAATGGGCAAAAGATGAACATACATACAATATACAAGATGAATTACTTGAATATGTGCGCCTATTATTGCGGGACGATGGGCCAAAGTGACCTTTAAAAATAACTGAAAAAAGAAGGTTCTGAAGACTTTAAAGAAGCTTACAAAATGTTTATAGGACACATGTATACAAATATTTGTCCCATTCGGAAATATCTTTGGACACAAACAAATTTTCCGCTTTAACTATTATCTGTAGGAATTTTTCGCGTAACTTTTTCATTGTGCTGCTGCTACGAATGTCGGTCGAGACCTTCGTTCAGGATACACGAGAGATTTTCGGCGAGTTCGCAAAATTGCGCCAAGTGACTATTATTTTTTATTATGTTTTGCTAACCGTGCATCTCAGTACAGTCTTGGTAACTGACCAACGTAATGCACAAATTCTTTTTTTTTACAATAAGTATATTATATTCCTCTACACGTTTTGATCACTGTTGTGCTCATCATCAGAAGGTCAAAATTGTATTATACAGCATCTGGTATTATCACACTCTGTAGGTGGCCGTCCGGTGCGCACCTGCGCAGGTGCCCACCGGACGGCCACCTACAGAGTGTGATGATACCAGATGCTGTATAATACAATTTTGACCTCCTAATGACGAGCACAATAGTGCTCGAAACGTGTAGAGGATTATAATAAACTTATTATAAAGCAAGAATTTGTGCATTAAGTTGGTCAATTACTAAGTGACTATTAGTTTAATAATGTCTGTCCGTCTGTCCGCATGGAACAACTTGGCTCCCATTCGACGGATTTTCATGAAATTTTTTATCTGAGTATTTTTCGAAAATCTTTCCGAATATTAATGTTTCGTTAAACTCTGACCCTAATAACGATACTCTACGTGAATACCAATATACATTTTTGATCATATATCATTCAGCTCTCCGTAGTATGAGAAATGTTTCAGACAAACACTGTGTACAAAATCTAACACTTTTTTTAAATTTCAACAGCCTTTTTTTTTTTCGAAAATCGTGTCTTTTGTGAGATAAGTCGGAAAAGTGTTCTTGAGCCAGACAAGCCACAGATGAAAATAAAAAAAATGCATGCGCATTGCATATTGGATACCTAAGGCTAAAAACAGACACTCACAATATGTAATAATTGTAGCTTTTCCACTGTAACAATGGTTACATGAAGACATCTCAGTGTTATGTTACACGTACATCCCCTGTCTGTTAATGCACAACTCTCTACTTCTTTATCCTGTATTAACCTCCTCTGAACTACTTGACCGATTTTCAAGGAAACTGGCTACTGTGTGCCGTCAGAGTGCTATACGGTTTTGGGTTCATATACACAGCACTATAAACATGACTTGGTAAAAGAGGGAAATCATAAGTTGGAAGAGACTCTAACGCCACCTACTTTGGAATCACAAATTATGCACTGGAACATAACGTGTAAACGATGTAATGCTGCTATTGTTGTAATATTTTTGAAAAAAAACCTGAACTAATAATTTGGACTTGCAAAATATTTCTTTAGAGTTTAGTTTGATGTCGATAACTAATTAATTAATGGAGCTTGGCTTACGTAGTAGAGCGTGGGGATGGACCACAAATACAACTACGCGACCTGTGAGAGACACTGTTTGTAAGTTATCAGTTCCATACATAATTATCATGTCAAGCAACGACGTTTTACAAAGTTATTTTTTACTCAGCCTTGTATATATTCATCGTCCTGAAAGAACGGATCCCTGGAAATCTTCTTGGAATATGACTGGCATTTCAGAAACAAATATGTTACAAGACCTACAAAACCATGATAATTCAGCGATGATTTTGCGGGCAACTCACTTGAGGACAACTAACTTGCAAATGTCAGTTCAAGGAATTTAACAGCCACAGGGTGCACAAACACGAAGACGTTAAACAATTTCAGAGCATTGAGAAACCCACATAAATTCGAGTGCTTCTACCAGACTTCCGTAAACATACTTGTTAAAGTATTCTAAAATATTATGGGCACGTGCTTTATTAACTGGCTAGTAGTTTAAACCACATGTATTGTTGACAATTTCACGGCGACTGAGTATAACGAAGAGTTCCCGGCGACGGGGCGTCTTCCATCTTGACATGGCTGATCGCACGATCAGTTGCATCGTTTAGTTTTATTTGTGGTTATCTGTGTGAAATATTGCTGGCCAATTAAAGTGTTGATCAAAACCACAGTTAAGGACCAAACTGTGAATCCGAACGTCTAAGATGAATTATGCCTAAAATGATGGAGGAAAGTTTTAAATTATTTGCGGGTAACATTCGATATCACTGAGAGCCAGATATTAAAATAAAGACAAACGCATCTTTTCACAATAGTCTAAACAATATACAGAAGAAACGGGAAAATCAGCCAGCTAAAAATACAACCACTACATTTCTTCACTTGCAATGTCCTCTTTTGTACAAGAAGCACAAAAATTTAAGACTTTTAATAAGAAGTTATACACATCAAGTTTGTAGCAGAAATGTGCATGCAATACGTTTTTCAAATGAAGAAAATGCATATCGGTGCTTGGGTATTAAACATCATAAGAGATGCTTTGTTATTATATTCTACGTATGAATATGAGTCCAATAGACGAGGCACGGTCAATTTATATAAAGAAAATGTGAACTGCAGACCATTCATTCAGAAGCTGACAATGGCTTAGTGGAGAAATTCTCCACTCCTTTATCGGTTCGGAAAATTTATCACGTAACGTCAAGAGAGTTATGTTCAATACATACCGTCATACTGTTACCCAGGAAGTAGAGAGAGTATAATTTTTTATATAATAAGTGTCGGAGGCGGTAAATTTACCCCACAAAATGCGTGTAGCCTTAATACCACAATCCAACACCGTTTAATATTGCAACGCGGTTACCTTGCTCCTAACATCAAACTGCAACTCCACACCGCTACGCTCCGTACGCTACGTGAAATGCCAGGGCGACTGTGCTGACTTGTTGCAACACAGCCATCTTCGGGCAAATAGTAATTCCTCCTCCCATCAAAGACTTGCCTTTGAAGCCAACTTACACAGACTTGTTACGAATTATTAAGCAACACAAGGAGGTTGTCTGCATCGACGATGAAGGGAAATTGTGAGGTGATATTCAGGACCATACCTGGAATCGTGCGGCAGTTCTGTTAGCATTATACACAGCGAGGCAGAAGTTGTTAACAAGTCCAAATTTAATAAATCCTATACTGCATATTTACAAACAGTTTCATGCACCATTAATTTTTTCTCTTTCGAAATTCTGTTTTCTAATGGAAGCCTGATATTTTGCAAACATACAATATTCAATTAACTGATTATAAAAAATGAATGACTTGCTGTTTACTAAAATTTGCGAAATTTTAGGTAGGAGCAAACTGAATTTAGCAAGGCATACTGTTTTCCGATTCGCAAAAATTTTATTTTCCCTCCTCCTGTCCAGAAATTTGGAGTTTAAATTGTAACTTGTCTATTATTCTTTTAAGTGTTTGAAAGTTACTCAGTCAGCGTAAGGGAAGATTATAAACTGAGGATAATTGGGAACAAGGTGCTGAAAGGAATATTTGGATCCGAGAGAGAGAGAGGGGGGGGACAAAGGAACTGCAAAATGAGGAAGTCCATAATCTGTACTTTTCACCGAACGGTCAGCATAACAAAACCAATACAGTACAGTAAGCGGGAAATGGAACAATCGAGGAATATACAGAAATTCGGTCAAAATGCTAGTTGGTACACCTAATTAGGGACATCCTGATGTAGGAGAGGGGAATGTATTAAGAAGGACTTATATAACTAGTAGTGTGGAAGGGCGCTGACAGAATTAGAATGTGTTGGTCTATTTTGAAGACATGACAAACTATCGAGTTTCACTAAATCCAGACAATAATTTGACCAGATAAACCATCACTAAATACTCAAGTACGGAGACGCTCTGTCAAGTCCTCTGATTGTAAGGCTGGGAGAATCATGCTAAAACTATAAAGTTGTTCATTCCGTGCCCTTCGGGTCAATGTACTCTTTTATTAAACCAACAAAATGCACCACATCAAATGCATATAAATAACAGAGACACCATTCCGCCATATTTCGGTACAAAATATACTAACCATATTTTGAACTACATTTTAATTATAAGATTCTAAACTGCAAGTATAAGTTTTCTACGCAATTGACATCAACCGCAGATCATGTTACAGGGTATGAGAATTTGTAAACATTATATCATCATTTGTAGCTGGTTCATACCTTGACACAAGTACTTTTTGAAGATGGTATATTTTTACCAAAACATGTCGAAGTAGTGTCTCCAATATTTATATGTATTGATATTGTGTATTTTGTTGGTTAAATAAAGGAGCACAAGTAAATTCATGTTTGAGCACAAAGATCTGAATAAGTATATCGAAGTGTGATGCCCGTCAAAGCTATTTCCTCCTATTTATTGCACACAGCCTTCCTGATATCTAATTCTACATTAAAGAAATCCCTTCAGTTGATATAATGATAAAAATTAAATTTGTATTCTTAGAGTTAACCCAGTGTATCAACCCAAATTTCAGGCATGCTACACTCATTAGAATTTTCCAAGCTAGAAATCACATTTCAATGAATGCAACATAAGTTCTCTTTTTCACTATAACCAAGGGCTCTTGTTCCCAGACCGTCTGCAGTAAGCATTGTCCAGAGACCAATATAATCTTCACAATTCCTCTGTTCATTTGGAGATACTGTGGAATTGAATGTGTGTGTGCAGTGCGCAAGGAATTTCTCTCACCCCGTTACATCACCGCCTGTGGAATTCCACGTGCGTGATCTACACTCCAATCTTACGTTGTGCGGAAATGATCATAAAATGAAGCTGGAATTAAAGAAACAATTCCTGTTCCAAGCTTCATGTTCTCAAAGCCAAAAAGTCTACGAGTCTGGCTGAGCATTATAAAAGCCACTGTCATAAAACGTTAAGATCATTAGCATTTATGACTTGTACCGTATCAGTGTCAGCCTGCCTCGAGATCTATCGTGATTGTCTTACAGTTCATTATGTAAGCATCACAACAATATTATCAGTAGCAAATTCAAATTAAGGATGTCCACGGAAGAAATGTTTTTTTGTGAAATGTTTACTCTGTTGGTCAAAAAATACTCCTCCTTTCATGAAAAATAAAAGTCAATTATCTTTTAAAAAACCTGCCACTGGACAGCATTCCAACCAAGAAGGAACAATGTACACATCAAATAGTATTTCTTAAGATCCACTTGAATATTATTATTTTTTATTACAATTAGTATTGTGTTTATTAGTTATGATTAATATCATTGCTCAAATTTCACGTTGTTCTTTCCACTAAAAATATTCAAATAAAACTGAAATGCATAGAACATGACCCGGCTCAGGTACATTATCATCGCATTATTTGGTACGTTGCCCAAACCTCGAGTTATTTCCCGTTCATTATGCCTGAACAATGTTCCTAAACCAGACAAATCCTATTAACAGCCCACTTTCTCTCCTTAAGGTCGATAATACGACATTAAAGTTTAGTTTATTCAATCTGGATAATTCTAGGTAGGGTGAATTGTGCTGAAGAAAGTGACGGCGAGCATTGCTGAAATATAAAGTGTCTGTAGCTAAAAGCTGAATTCCTTATTCTGCAGTCCCTTAAGGCGTGCCAAAGAACCCTTCCAAGTTAAGGTTCTTCTATAAGGCACTATAACCTAGCAAGGTACGTTATTTAATGTAAACTATTTTTATAATAAAAGTCAACGAGATGCACTATTTCTCATATTTTATTTTTGATAAAGATTTCTACATGTTTCGGACAGACCTACTGTCCATCATCAGCAGTCTCAACACTGGATATACAGCAATAGTTATTTGTCATTCTGTGTATCCAGGGTTGAGACTCCTGATGATGGACAGTAGGTCTGTCCGAAACATGTAGAAATCTTTATCAAAAATAAAATACGAGAAATAGTGCATCTCGTTTGCTTTTATTTCAAGAATGTATCACAATGCACGGTCCTCTGAATGTCAAATTAATGTAAGCTGTCTCGACTGCACATTCAAGACATTCAGATACCCTCAATACCCAGAAACCTCCCACTGCATGTGACAGCTGGGGAAGCGCCATGCAGTGGAGAAACGGTTACAAGTGTTGTGGGGTTTTCACTAACTTAGAAAACTTCGCCTTTGGATTCTATCATGGGGGAACTGAATTGAGTTACACCTGCACTACACATTTTTCTAATACAGGCTTTGAGACAAACGTGCCTTAGATATCTACGCCTTAAAAGTAATACTGCTTGGAAGAATGGCCAGTGTTCCGCTGCACGTAAAGATGATATAAAGATGCTGAATGTCGCAAAGATGATGACACAGATTAAGCGAGAAATGGCACAGTGTAATCAGCGAGTTTAAATATTACCACGCATCACATGAGTTATGTTCCTTAAAGTGCCTTTTTATCTTTCATCTTAATATCTACATAATCACAAAACATTACAAATTGAGGAGAGTAACCCTGCTGTAAAAGACACTATTAATTAAAGCAGCTGTTGGTAAGGGTATGATGAATTGTAGGCTAGGGGCTCCTGAGTTTCCTTACTTTAAAACATTACGTACCGTTTATATATTTATATAATTTAGTGCTGTGTAATTTAATGCCGTTTCAGAAGTATTTTTTAAGGTACTTACGTTGTGTCAACAGTGTGTAGCGGAAGATCGCATGCTAGGGGCAACCGGTTCGTTAGGCCTCAAATAGAATGGGAAGTGCTGACTGCTGCAACCATCACTCCTCAGGTGTGTGCCTCAGTCGGGTCTGTAACAGAAAGCGAATATTCTAAGGCGTAACATCAATGTGGGTCCGAAAGAATACTTCTTCCTGTTTAAGAAGAAATATTCCTGTAACATACCGGTAATACGCTTAATATTTGTGATAGTACGCTTTCTTTCATGTGATGTCTGCATCGTTTCCACCATGATAATGAACAGAAAGTAAGGTCTAAGCCTGCTTAAGTTACAAGGCTTAAAGTTGTTCAATGTGTCAATTTGCTTGGCGCCACCGGTTCGATTTACATAGATATATCATATTTTGTTGACCGTGCATCTCGATATAATCGCGTAAAGAAAACCCAACTTGATGCACAACTTATTCATAGTATATTTCGTCATCCTGTACATGTTTTGGGCGTATCTAGGCCCATCATCAGCAGGTACAACCGTACGTATACAGCAATTGATACTTATTATTCTTTTTAGATGACTGTCTGTTGTCCTGGTTGGATTGGAACAATCCAACCAGGACAGTCATTTAAAAAGAATAATAACTACAAATTGTTGTATACACACGGTTGTACCTCCTGATGATGGGCCTAGATACGCCTGAAACATGAAGAGGTTGACGAAATATACTAAATATAAGTTTTGCTTCAAGTTGGTCTTTCTTTAGACCATCGATATGTCAGTTGGAGTGTCAGACACGATCTCTCAGCTAAATAGAAAACTATACCTTAAGAATGTCGAGTCAGAATGAGAAGGAAAACTTTTGGATCCACAGTCAAGAATGAAAGAGTTGGGCGGTAAAAACAGCATAATGAGCGGCTTCGTAACTTTTATCACTGATTAAATATTATTATGGCGATATAATGTCACGTGCAGGACAAGAGGCACGTACCTGAGGGAATGTGAAAGACAAGCGAAATTTTAGTTGTAAAGTCTGAAGGAGAGAGAGAGAGAGAGAGAGAGAGAGACCACTGTGCAGCCTTACGACTAGACTGGAGGGCAGTAATGAAGTGAAGCTCTAGGAAACACGTTGAGCTGCTTGGACTTACTCATGCAACTCAGAACAGTACCAAATGGTGGGCTTTTCTGAGCAGGGTAATGAATCTTTGCGTCCCTTGATCAACAGAGTGACTGTTACATCCTCAATAGTGTCTGTGCTTCGTGGAGGCAATTCGTAGTTTGGTTGATTAGTTACATTAAGCTTTAGAACGGTAATTAATATTTTCTGCGAATTTCCAAGCCTTCGCGACGATGTAGCTGAGTTGTGCTGTCTGCGATGGTGCGCTGACTCGAATGGTATTTGGTTGTCGACTTATCGGGTAACGTATCTGTCGGTAACCAGACACCCAGCACTCACTGTAACATCCCAGAAGATAGCAAAGTTTTTTTATTTTAGACAGATGTCCTTCTCTTTATTCGTTTCGTTACGTCACGAACACTGGAAGACTTATGGACAATTCCTTCCGTGATGTGTATTGATTTGTGCCATGCTGACAGAATTACGTTGTTAAGCAAGGGTTTAAGTAAGTGGTCCCAAGTTTAAAGCCCTGAAAAATACATCTTATTGTAAATATTAATTTTGTGATTGATTTATAATTCAGTCATCCAAAGGTAACACTATTTGTGAACCGTTACACATGTTCGCCTTTTACAGCTTCGTACTAATTATTAATATCAACCATTAATATTTATACCCAAATAAAATGACTCAGTGCCTATATGAAATTTCCTCAGTGATGGTTACAGAAATAAAAATCACTTTTAGCGTGTTATTGCCAAGATTTATCACATAGAGAGCGTGATTCAGTTCAGTGAATTTTCCCTTTCTTCTGCAGCAAAAAGAAATATTTTTGAGTTGCCTACAATGATGGCCATTAACTTAGTAACAGTTAAAACGTGCTCTAATTTCTCTGCACAGTAGGCAATGGGCAGGAAGCACGCTATCTCCTACAGGCCTACGTTGTAACTATGAACTAAATAATTCCCTTCATAATGCTGTAAACGTGAGGCAGCGATCAAAACAATATTAATGACAAAACTAGAGAAAGTTTAAATTCAGAGAATCCTGGCCACAGAGCAGTAGAAGCCATTTATCATTCCTTGTCTTCTCTTTAAATTTGGAGAATTCGTGCATCATAGAAGTTTTTTTATGTTTTTTTACCTCTCGAAATATCTCATGATAAGCAGCTTCATAATTTCTGCTTTTTACCAAATATTATTAAGGGGATTAATACAAGAAGAAACATAAAAGCGTGACTTGTAGCACAAATGGGGGAAAAGAAAAGGGGCGCTTTTTTTCGCAAACCTGGAATTTATGGATCTGTTCGGAAGATCTGATGAAGGCAGAAGTTTAATATCACTGCACTGCAAGCCGGAAGGTCGCACGATTGATTCTCGATGGTGTCAATGGAATTTATCGTTTAAACTTTCCGTCCGCACTATGGTCCTGGTGTTGACTCATTCTATTACAGAAATGAATACCAAGAAATATTTCCCGGGGGATAAAGGTTCGTAGGGCTGACAACTTTACCGCCTTCATGTGCCAATTTTATTTAAATCTGGAAACTTTAATATCCTGGAAAACTCTGGGCTTGTCCAGGCCTGTACAAGTATTGCTTTGCTTTGAATTTTTAATACAGATATTTATCTTAAGTGAAACGACTTTTACGCGGAATAGGTTACCCTTTTTATGAAATGATTATCTGTACTCTTTTAAATAAGGGCCTAAAATTTCGCCAAAAAATTTAAAATCACTAATTTAAAGCAGTATATATTTTAGGTTATGCAACAGTTTTCTACATTATCTACAGTAATTGCGTTCGGTTTCAGCAGCATATAATATATCGGTGAGTCACGCAGCAGACGGTTATGAAAAAATGAAAGGCATTTAAAATTTTTTATGCGGGACCGCGTAAAATATTTCATATACATTTGTGGTTTCGGTGACGAAGACTGCACGCGCGCTGACAGATATTATGACCCAAATTCTCAACAAATTAAACATGTATTAATCTTTATTTTTTAAAAACATAACGGTTATGAATTTTATACTGGATTGACAGTTTATCGGTTAACAGGCTTTCATAGAACCTAGCAAAATCCATTCGCTTTGTAGACACATTTTCCATCCTACGGAGCTCAGGTCACTGACAAGCGCGCACTCCGATTTTCACTGATATACATTCTGTCTAAATTCCACTGATACTGAAAACAGCAACAATGGTAATATAACCATTAACTCTTACACTATTCTTTTTACACTGTTGCATATGTCAATAATTCTTACATTATTCTTTTTACACTGTTGCATATGTCAATAATTCTTACATTATTCTTTTTACACTGTTGCATATGTCAATAATTCTTACATTATTCTTTTATCACTGTTGCACATGTCAATAATTCTTACATTATTGTTTTAACATTCCTATGTATGTCAATAATTCTTACATTAATCTTTTAACGCTGTTGCATATGCCAAATTTATTAAAAGTTCCAGCGTTACTTGGATTATGTTATCATACGCGCAACTTTTAGCAGTTACCAACACACGGAAAAAAGTGGATGCCATAGTAGAGTGAACCAATGTAAGAAAAAAGAAAATAAAACACTAAGATGGATATAACATAAAGCCAAACCACTTGTGATGAAAATAATGGATGACAACTAATTGAACGTCCATAAAAAACTCAAGACGACTGCTGACGGCTAAAATATAACTATAATTAATGAAAGATTCAACACGAGCAAGAGACATTCTTGACATACAGGAAATTAAGAGGCATATAATTTTAAGTGCTATGATATCTAGATGCCGATTCCAGTGCCCGGGCGGTCTAAGGCGTGGGTCTGCGGGCGCTCGCTTGCTCGGACTGGGGTTTCGAATCCCGCCGGGGGCATAGATGTCTGTTCTGAGTGTCGCGTGTTGTCAAGTATAAGTCTCTGCATCGGGCTGATCACTCGTCCGGGGGGGGGGGTGGTTCCAACCGGATGTCGTGTTGAAGAATAAGAAAACTTGATGTTACTAGTTATTAAGTTTTATTTCACTTCTTCTATACTCAACATATTTCGGACATTAAAACATCCATCATCAAGAGCCTGCGACTTTTCTATTGTATCATCACATTGGTCGTGTGTTCTTGTTTCGATCCATGTAGCAAGCTGAAGCACAAGTTGTGCTTCAGCTTGCTACACAGATACCACCCCAACCCAGCCACACCGAAACTCCAACACACATCGAAACAAGAACACATGACCAATGTGGTGATACAATAGAAAAGTCGCAGGCTCTTGATGATGGATGTTTTAATGTCCGAAACATGTTGAGTATAGTAGAAGTGAAATAAAACTTAATAACTAGTGACATCAAGTTGGTCTCTTATTCTTCAACTATCGCAATGATGCACGGTCCAATATACACAAGATTTACAGGTGTTGTGTACTCGTATTTGAGGGTGATCGTGAAGCCTTGATAATAAGGAAGCCCTGGACCACTAGAGTCTGTAGCGCCATAAAGCCAAAAAATAATATGATGCCTAACATAATTTATGCTCCGAACATAAGAAAATACAGAATTAGTTAGGCAGCTCGAGCCGGATGAGTCCTCCTGTGTGCGCTGCTAGGCGATACCTGCAGTCAGTCGGGCTACGATACACAGGAAGAAGTCAGTGCGTTTGTGAAACGTATTCTGCTGAAAAGTGGGTAGTCATTTGTAGTACGTTTGAAAAGTAATATATATATATATATATATATATATATATATATGTGTGTGTGTGTGTGTGTTTGTGTGTGTGTGTGACTTAAAAAAGTTTCCAAAAAAAAAAGTGAAAAATGCTCCGCACCAAAAGTGCTATATAGAAGAACAATATAGAGAATAGTGGAAAAATATGGAATCACAGAATCAGTGTTGGAGAGAAATAAAGAACGAAAATTTATGTTTTTCTTGGATGATGCATGGCTCACATTAATTACGAACTTACGCAGACAAAACAAGAGATGCGTGAATTCAGACTTCCACGGTGGAGTAGCTGAGAACTGCGCTCTTCAGAGCTATGGCGCAGCGCGTAGTGGTAATTCCTTACCGACATGTCAGGACAACATCTCATTCCAATCTTCTTGGATTCTTCACAATTGAAGATGGGACCTACAGGGTGTCCCAAGTTGTTGGTAAGGAATTATCACTTCTTGCTGTGTAATAGCCCAGAAGAGTGCAAGTCTCAAGAAAAATAGATGTTGGGACTAGGTAAGTTGATATATACTTTTTATATTTCCTTTACATATCCTGAAATTCCACTGATTACGAGAAAAATCAGTGGGCGCGCGCTTTTCGGGAAAACAAACATGACTTGGTTTAAATTAATCACGATTCCGTTATTCAGGGAATTAGGTTGGTTTTCACCCTTTTTATAGGCCAGGAACACCTTTAGGGTCAGTAGAGGTATAGGACCTCGGCACACTAGATGGGGTGGGGGGTCAGCCCCACACCCCGGCCACCTCTACCCCCTGGAAAGACCCGGTACCCATTTTACAGGAGGCTGGGTCGGCCCTAGGGCCGGTCTGGACGGGCGGAAAATCTCCTCCCCACCGGGATTCGATCCCGGAAGGTCCAGCCCGTAGTCAGTCGCCACCCGGCTATTCAGGGAATTAACAGAAGAGAAAATGTATGACAACGTGTATTCTTTTCATGAACCGAATCAGAGTAATCGATTTGAATACCGGTGTGTCCAGACAGCACCCTGTTGTGTGTGTCGAGAAATGTTTTCAGAAGTTCAGAGGCCTGCTTCGAAGCCGGAGAGCCGGAGTCGGCATTTCCGAGCTTCTCTGTGAAATAAGGTCATCTGAACTAACTACGAGGGAAAAACAGACAAATTCCCGGCAGTTGCTGGCCCCCTATGCTACATAGTTCCTTCAATGGCTGCTGTGATGAGAGCAAAGATTAGAGCAATGTTGTGCGTGAAGCATGTGACGCCTTAATTTGTAACTTTTTATTCCTACTTCAATTCTTTATTCTTTAAAGTGTAAAGAATATAAAAACTAACTGTAATTTCAGTCGCAGTAAACTTTGACAGCTGGTTGGTTAGTGTGATCGGAGCCCATATGGATGGACTTTTGAGAGAAAGGAACGCGTCGAGCAGCATAAAGTACATGGATGGTAATTTCAAAATTAGAAGCCACACCGTATTTTTTTTTGTAGTAAACATTATATGCCCATTCCATAAGAGACATTTATATAAATCATATGAAAGCTGACATTTGCAATTGCTTGCATGACACTTCCACGAGTATTGAAAGTCTTTCAGCTAGTAATATAGGAAAGATATATAATTGGTTTTCACTCAAAGTTTTCGGCAATAACGGCTTTCAATTTCATCCCTTCAATCCAGGATAAATTAGTATTTCGCCAACCATTCGAAACGCATCACACAAAATAGTTAAATCGGAAGCCTGGCTTTGCCTCTTTGCAGCTTGCACAAGTCTAAACCACTACTTTGTGTGGTGGTCACGAATTTCTATCAAAAATACAAAGTAGTCGAGTGCGAATGCTTCAGTCGCTTACGTGCAGCTGCATTACAACGGTCAAATATCTTCTTTGTCTTCTTCTACTTCTGCAATTCAAGACCTATCTGAAGCTTTGTAGCTTCTATTTGCTCGACTGCTTCTGCAGTTTCGTACTCTCTCTCTTACGCGTACGACTGCTATTAGAGTTGGCATTAGAAAACATGCCTGGGTCACTGACAGTTCTTTGTAAAGCTTTTCGAATGCCATTTTAAAAACTGTGTGCCTCGAAAAACTGGTATCGAAATAGCTTGATATGTGTCAAAATGAAATCAACCTGAAATAAATCATTCTTAAAATAATAATTCAATGCGGTTTGGGTCCTATTTATTTACGTACAGACTCAATAACTATTAGCCTTTCACAAAATCAGCATCAGTACACAAATACAGCACACACACCTACATACCAGTAAACACAAGAATTTACAAAAGCGGAAGGATCTAACATTAAAAAAATGGAATAAAATTTGGCGATTTACAAACCAACTTAGAGGGTACAGTTTACATTATCATACAGTACAGAAATGTAACCATAATAAGATAAAAATAAAGATACAGATGCTAATATGAAATTTAGTTTACAGTAAAAATGCTTTTCCAACAAGTATATCAGTGTCTCTGAAAAAATTTTGGAACTGATAAATTTCTATCACAAGGAAAATTTTGCAAGGAGCAAACCGATGCGGAACATGAGAAAGTCCGTAAGATTCCGAGTAGGTAATCGGAGAACTATAGTGCCCGACTGGGGCAACAATCAAGATAAAAGTTAATAAAAATTATGCGTTAAGAAGATACATTCTCTGACGTAATGTACGCAGTTTTAGACTCTGTTTAGCTACTAACGCATTAGATTAAATGCAACTGCTACCTCTTAGCACACCTACACCGGGCACGGTAAAAGACAGCATAAAACTTCCAGTCTATACTTCCCAGATTGTTTGCATCAGGATATGGAATTCCGGATAAGAGATTTGCATTCTAACGTCGGTATAAAGTACAGCAATATCAATAAACAACCAAGGAAAAAAGAAAAAAAGGATTGCAAATGCGATCCAATAATAATAATAATAATAATAATAATAATAATAATAATAATAATAATGACAGGGCCTGTTGTTCGTCTATTCCTTCCATCTTCTCCCGGAGTCCATGGCACTTTCTGCTTTTCGATTTAAATTTTTACAGCAGGTTCGGCATTTGTTTCCTGTGCTGTCTTTCCTCACGTTGTGGTTATATCTCTCGACAGTATTTTTCTTCAAGTAACGTTAGAAGATGATTAATTGCTCACGAACAACTTTTTGTCTCAAAATTTACGTGGAGGTCCAAATTAAATAAAAGGTAGGATATTTTACTGATATGGATGTCACCCATTTATGTGAAATGGACACGACTAATAACTACAGCAGTTCGGAATACTGGTGACGTGATAGACTTACATTCTGTTACAATATTTGCTGACCTACACTCTATTATCAGCTTTTGTTATTCTGTCATTCCAGGAAAATGGAAGAATAAATAGCCGCAACTGAAATTGGTCACGGCTATTCCTTTTTCTAAATTTCCGTACGCCCCACTTCACAAAAATTAACCATCCAAGTATAGGATACGACGTGTAAAACACACAGTTAAATCGTCCTTGTTACATAATATATAAACTAATATAACGGAGAACTACCAAATAATTTTTGAAGGCCCCAAGCACCGCTGTTCACACTGGCCGTTTCGCGTGACGGCAGACAACGTTGTGATCGGCCGTGATGCAGTAGCACACAAAAGGCAATCGGCACACTTATTTTCATGCGCTGTAATTTATGTTCGCATTTGGAGTGTGAAATGTTCTCATAATCGGGGAGTTGTTCAAAAACAGTATCAGATTGTGTGTTATATATTGGTGTGAATTTATCATTTTGGAAAAATGAATGGTCCCAATAATCCTGTTTCCACTCGTAACATAGCGCATACTAACATAGCATCCTGTCGTGGCATCCCGTTAATAACATGAGATTTTATGCAGGCCAATACAAGTTAATCTGAGATGTCGCGTGGACACTGAGCTGAAACATCGCATATATGCTGAAGAGAAAGAGTGTGGAGTCTCTTTCTTCAGAGTACACCCCTGAAAGTACCAGATCACAAAATTCCTTTCTTTTTCACGATCTCAGGCCTAGAGCTGTAAACCACTTTCTTTTTGTACGGACGATAAAGCAGCTAGTTTCTATTTGCGTGCTTTTGCACAGCACAGACCTGTGCTGTGAAAGTCGTGACGATTCTTGCAGACATTTCCAATACACCATAAATTTCGTCCAGCTTTCCCTCACTGAATACATGTTTCGGCGTGTCGTATATTACCATCTAAAACAGAACCATTTTCACCTACTTATGTTTTCTGGCGTGCAATTGGCACACCAGAAAAATTTTCATCTGAAATTGAGACATCTTTTAGCAGCTGTTCTTAGAGTTTCGTGTTACTTAAATCCGCGTAACAACTGCAGATGTGTCGCAGGGATTTGATTTCTAAGCAGTGTACGAAAGAACCGACTCACCCCCTTGACACATGGCAAAAGCAGTAAATCTGTGGCCATAGACTGGGGTCAATTAAAATAGTGGACTATCTAAAGTTAATGAACTACGGGCAACATAATTTACAACCTCATTCACTGCGAATTTACACAGACACTCTTATACTCACGATTATAAGATACACATTATTTGTGATGCAGCTCATTAACAACGTCTATACCAAACTGTACAGACATTCCAAATTGGATAGTTTCAATACCGTTGTGTGTACGTAAATAATGTATTAATTAAACCGTCTTTACACAACAATATATAAACAGTTGCAAATTATTATTACAACTAGTCAACTAAGCAACATGTTTCGGCTTTACTCGGCCATCATCAGGCTTACAAAACAGTGGTGTTAGTCAAGGTACATTCAGTGGCTTTTACCTATGGAATCCCATGGTTTACAATATTACTATCAATCTTTCTCGAATTGCAGGTACTGTTTAAAAATATTATAATACAATAAAATGACGTGTTTACATTAAGAGTGGGCGTTAGTAAACACATCATTTTAATATCTGATTTTATTGTATTATAATGTTTTTAAACAGTATATGCAATTCGAGAAAGATTGATAATAATATTGTAAACCATGGGATTCCATAGGTAAAAGCCACTGAATATACCTTGACTAACACCACTGTTTTGTAAGCCTGATGATGGCCGAGTAACGCCGAAATATGTTGCTTAGTTGGCTAGTTGTAATAATAATTTGCAACTGTTAATATATTGTTGTGTAAAGACGGTTTAATTAATACATTGTGTACAGACATTCCTGTCTATCCGTATCGTATGTTACAGAGAAAGATGTTTCAGAATGAAATTCCAATAATTCATTTTCATTCTCCAGTGTATTCCACATACTTATCAATTCCAATGAAAGTCTTTTATTGCTTGAGAAGTGCTTACAGCATTACATTACCTGTGAACTTAAATCTACTTTAAGCCAGCTAGCCAAGTAAGCACTATAATGGATTTTTACACACCAGCATGAACATTAAAAATATTCGGTGTTTCAGATTCAGGTGACATCCGTTGAGCGTTATCATAAGCATAATCTACGGAGGGCAGATTTACAGCCCCTGAAATTGAAGTATAATTTCTGCAATTCGTTGAAAGGATACAAAATGACCAAGAGCCATACGTCTGCGAAAAATATGATATTTACGAAAATATGGTATACATTTCTTTGGTATCAGAGTTGGCTCTTGAAGTTTTCTTTGCACGAAGTTTGTACAATAGACTTAAAAATGAAAGAGTAGTCGTGTCATTCCTTTCCTATGCACATTTGTGTTCGTAATATATAGGTCTAGCCCCATATCAACCATACACAAAACTTTATACAACATCCTTCTGTCAAGGTTATCTCCACATACGCAAGGATTATCGTGCATCTTCAGCATGGGCATGACTCTAAAGCTCATATATACCGATACTGTCAAACACCCGGGAAAAATGGGAATATAATGCAGCAGCAAAATCAATTACTTGTAAATCTCTATAGAGCCTGGAATTTTAACTAGGCATAAATGGTAGGATAATATTAAAAAGTATTTCAAAGTAATAAGATGCGAGAGGGTGGACTGGATTAATGTGGATCGTGACAGGGAGAAGTGGCGAGCTGCTGTAAACATAGAAATAAATTACTCAATTAATACACCAACTAATGCACTTATATAAAATTTACACATTAAAACACTAAAACTGCTCCGACATATTTCGGTCCTAAGACCATCATCAGGGAGCTATCTTTTCCTCGCTAAAGTCACATTAAAAATAGTCACTTATTAACTTCATTGTACTAATAGGGTTTTGTGGCAGCATGCCGTGTTGTGTAAGGTTATGTTGCGAAGAGTGCCCTGCTATGGATGTGCAACATAACTTTACACAAGACGGCATGCTGCCACAACACCATATTAGTACAATGAAGTTAATCAGTGACTATTTTTAATGTGACTTTAGCAAGGAAAATATAGCTCCCTGATGATGGTCTTAGGAATGAAATATGTCGGAGCAGTTTTAGTGTTTTAACCTTTTGGCGCCGGAATTATTTTTTTAATTTTAGCACACCCTGTACATAAAATGTGAATAATACAGGAACCAAATACGTTAGAATTATGAAACAAACTGCATTTTGAAGAGAAAAAATGGGAGAATATATACCATGTTCAAAATATTCAGTACCTATATTTGTTGAATAAATATATAAAATGCAACTTTAGAGGTTAGCGGTGCGGTACGACCACTATAGTTGACATTAGGCTTCAAAAGGTTAATGTGTAACTTTGATATAAGTGCAGTAGTTGTATTAATTGAGAAACTCGACAACATGCACGGTGTAACAATGAAAATAGAAATAAATATTTGGATTATATGAAAAGGGGGAAATTTCTTGAATACGTGAAAAAATGTAAAGCTTTGCAAGGAGGAGGGGAGACGCAAAATTTGAAGATAAAATGTTGCCTAGAGAGAAGGATAATCAGAAGCATGCGAAAGTGCAGACTGAACTCATCCGCCTCAGGTTAGATGGCGGGTTGAGCTCTTGTGAAGAGGATATAAAACCTTCTGATTACAAAGAAAAAAGTGAGCATTTCTTGGCCAGCTGCACATCTATAAACTCTCAAGAACAACAATGATCTTCGGGCTTAAGACACTCTGGAATGCTTTTGATGGTTAATGTTGCTTAAAATTTTATTTTCCGAGCAAGTTAACTACACATAAATATGAGAAAATTTCATTAAAGTTTTTCATAACAACCAATATGACTTTTCCTTGTTAAAATTGGATTCGGGTCTTCCTGATGTTTGTTGTTCCTCTCTTCATCGTGCTAGTTGGCACACTTTGGCTACCCTGACTGAGGTTTTTCCGTGCTTTTTCTTCAGTTAGGCAAATGACAGGGTAAAACCCGCAAAGATGGGGCACGGGCGTACTCTCCCGAAATTTTTGTTGTTCAATGTATTGTTTTTGTGTTGTTCTGTGTATTGAGTTTGTGTAAATGTGTACTGTACTACTGTCACCCGGTAGCTACCCAACTGCAGTTAACAAATATATCAAATAAATTTCGCTCTAGTGATAAATTCGAAAGCCCTATGCTCTTCTGTAGCAGTTGGTGATTGCATGTTCCTTCCCGCGCCCCACCACAAAGTTTTCATTCACTACTTATGCAGTATAGCCTACTGGATAGCTCTGCAGAATATCAAGTTGTATAATCATTACAATGAAAGCAATTCACATAAATGAACCGACATTCGTCCCTCGCCTGATGTCATCGTGCGTGAGGTATATTCAACTTCACGCTTACAAGGATTTAGACCTCATGGCCCGTTCCAATTTAAACACAAAAATCCATAAGTCTCCTTGATGGAACTCATTGCTTCCTCTCTCCTCCTGCATTTTACTTTCGTACTGTATTTTACCTTATTTTGAAAAAGTATTTGAATAGTGTTCTGATGATGGTCTTCGCAGACTGAAACATGTTGTCATGCTTTTGTAAAAATAAATGTGGTTGTATTTGACGGATTTATGAGAGATTGCTTTGAGAGACATGCAATATTGGACAATTCCCTTATTTATTGGCTTTTCTCTCTCTGTCACTGGTAGCACAGTGGAAACAATCCTTTTTATGTGTTCTAAGTTTGTATTAAAATAACTGAAACCAAAACCTTATGGCTGTAAAAATATATTGACGCAAGTAGGTACAAAAGTATTCCAAATATGTAGTGATTTCCAGTCCATGAATTAAGGGCACCAACATCATGAAGATGGTAAAGATTATTCGGTATTTTGTTTAAGTCAGGCACATAAATACATTGCTACAACAAAAGTATGTATGCAAGTTGAATATATTGATTTGTCAGCTCGCCAATTTAACGATTGTAAATTTGTGAGCCTGCGATTTAATAATATTCAACTTGAATACGTACTTGTGTTTTAGATAAATATTTTTATGTCTATCGATGGTCCTTCAGGACAGAGATATTTAGCGTTACTGATGTAGAATTATGTAATTGTTGTTTTGCTACGGCAATAGTTTAGTAATGTTGAAATTTCACAACATAATGGGATGAAATCAAACAAAATTAATAGTTGTTTAGTTTTTGAAAAGGTTCCTCGGTCTTTATGAAAACGGAAAATCTATTAACGTGGTTAGAAAATCTTGCCAAGGAAGTCCATAACTTGCAATTTAATACAGCAAATAATTACTTCATTTCTTTGATAACGAATTTAACATTATTCACCCGCCTATCCGTACGTCTTCCAAGTGGTATTTTACTTTCTGTATTTCCGGTTGCAATTTTATGAGTTTTTGTTCTATGAAATGTTGGACGAACTGTCAGCAGAGCGAGAGTTTCTGGGCTGGGTGACTCATGCAAGAATCGCAGCAGGGGCAAGAATTTTTCTTCTGCGCCTCCTTATCTCGACCGGCTGCGAGGCATATGCAGGCAATTAGTACAGCGGATGATCCTCACGGATAAAGCGATTGAAGTGGAAGCACAAGTACTCTCCACCACCCAGTACCGAGGTTCAAACTCCCAGTCCCGAATAAAATTTCATGTCATCGTTTAATTAACAGCCTAACTAATGCAACATACGACATGTTGCCACAGCACCAAGTTAACATAACGAAGTTAATCACTGAGTGTTTTTAAACTTTACCTTTAGCAAGGAACAGTGTATGCTCCCTGAGGATGATATTATGATCGAAACATGTAGGAGCGTTTTAAGTTTTAATGTAAAAGTTTTAGAATTTTAAATTATGTGTGTGCATTAGTTAGTCTGTTAATTAAATGAACCTGCAAAGTGCACGGTGCAACGATAAAGATAAAGATTCATGTCATCGTGTTTCGTTAAGAAGAGAAACAGTATTGCTTTCATCACATTGCATAATTGGCTTTAGATTTTAGGTGGTACAGTCGAGATCAAATCCAGAAAGTTTTGGCCATTGCATTCTAACCGCTCTGTCGCTAAATGCAGTTTACTGGCAGTTAAAAAGCGAAGTGTGCATTGTATCTTTCAATTGAACAACTGTAAATACTACTACTGTGAAGATTTTTAATGGCACGCCACAGTGGTATACTGCGGGTGTTGAGACGTCCAGCGCATTATTAAAATCTAAATCTAATTCAGTGTTCTTACAATAAAACCTACTAAATGCACTAACTTCTCAAATTTATTTTTGGAATAAAAGCCTACATGTTTCGGACAGTTCCTCTGTCCATCATCAGGAGTTTTATCACTGTACACACAGCAATGGTATATGTCATACAGGTTTTGCTGACAGCTTGTGAGCAGGATCAGGATGGAACTGGTTCCATCCTGATCCATACTCCTGATGATGGAAGAGGAATTGTCCGAAACATGTACAGTTCTAATCCAAAAATAAATTTGAGATGTTAGTGCATCTAGTTGGTTTTATTATATAAATTTATCACGATGCACGGTCACATGAACGTGAAATTAATTTAGTGTATTCCTGATTTAGGTTAATGTAGATTCTTTATCACGCACACTGAGAGACTATTTATAGATTATTGTTATCAATATACACATATATTTTGCTTTTATATGTTACCAAACAAAGCACAATTAACGTACATTTATCACAGCATATGATCTTCTTTGACGTATATGTAAGACTTAAGAGGTATAAAAGAACCACGCACACATAGAATTTCATGAAACACTCTCAGACTCCCATGTCCAATTTTTGATGCAGTAATTTTCCGGCAGGTGATTTGTAGTTCGCTATAAAGTAATTAATCTCCCAGACAGTTACTCGACCCACTAATGGTCCAGACACGAAAGCCCCATGAACTGCAATTTCTCGCCCGTTTAATGACAGGGACCTAATTTCATTAATGTAAGGTACGATTCCACCATAAAGTTAATGACTGTTAGCTGTAAGAATGGCCCACACTGATCTCTGCCAAGTGTTCCTTCACATCACCCTGTGTTGATACTTGGGGAAGGCAATTTCGTGGCAGTGGTTACATTATTTACACACATGTACAACTTTTCGTGAGTTTTCTCTATTCCTGTCTCCAAGAGGCTGTTCAAAGCCATTGAACAAGAAACCCTTTTGCCATTATGCTGGTGCAGGTACTTAGACGCATCACAGTTCAAGGAAATCAAAGTTCGAATCTGACACTTCTATTATCTCAAAGTAAGTTAAGAAAAGTAACAAAATATCAGTTTCCGTAGTGACATAGGCATTCATGGTGATATAGTTTCACAGAGAGCAAAGAGACGGCTCGTAACATGCAGGCTTCTGTGTGGGGAGAATACCGAAATGTATCTTAAGGAAATGGTTTGTGTAGATTTGGTCACGAATTATCTTCTTTGAATTAGGATCGAAAGGATTGGTTTTGTGAATAAGGTAGGAGATTTTGAGTTATTGAAGAGTCGAGAAACTCCTTTGCTAGATCAAGGACTACCAGGTTCTCAGGAAGGATTTACTCATGTTGTTAATTTCGTTAGCTGAAATCTTCTGAAGTGGGGAGGAGGGCCAAATCTCGAAAATTGAAGGAAAAAGAGAATGTCCAAAATAATTGTGACGTAAGGTTAATGTGCGATTCTAACGATTTATGACAGTGCCTTTTCTCTTTCCTTTACTAAAGTTCACGTCAAAAACAGTTGCTTAATTTCAGAGAATTTTCCAAGATAGCAATAAACAAGACGGACAACTTACGTGCAAAGTAACACTGCAGGGCTTTGGTCCAACCAATGTTGTGGTGGAAAGGCAATACGTATTACTTATTCTGAGAGTGTGTTGTAGCCTTAGGTATCCAGCATGCAATGCGCATGCGTCATATTTTCGTATGTGACCTGCCTGGTTCAGAAATATTTTTCCATATTATCTCATAAACAACACTTTATTCGAAAGAAAAGTTATTGAACACAAAACGTGTTTTGATTTTCTCTCTACAACTTTTTGTCTGAAGAATTTCTCATTCAAAGAAGGTCTGAGCGAGATATGATCATAAATGTATATTTGTCTTCACGTAAAGTACATGTTATTCTTGTAATATTTTAATGACATTTGATTTTCTCGACACATTTTCGAAAAGTACTCAAACATCAGATTTCATGAAAATCTATCCTGTAAGATCCGAACTGTTCCATGTGGGCGGACAGACAGATAGGCTGTCACTCGTGACGAAACTAATAGTCGCTTTTCTCAGCTCTGCGGATGGACCTAAAAGGCATGAAATATTCGCAAAACTTAACACTTTAAACGGCATTTGCGGTCTGTTATTGCCCCTTGATTTTAAATTAGTTAACTACTTTGAAGAAAAACACTGACTATGCCAGTAGCTGAAATGTGCTCTTCCCCATTTTACTCAACACGCACTGTTAGTGATCTTCGCGTGTTATAACATATTTAAAATAAATAAGAATTTTTATCTCCAAACGCGCGATGTATCGAGCATGCTTGTTTGTTGTATTTGATTCAGCATGTGTTCTCTCGGTCTTAGATCGTACCATGCAAATACACAGTGTGTCTCAATAATAAGGACCAATCGCGGCGAGGTATTTTGATCATCGAACACCCACCTTCCTGTGACGTGTTTTATTTTGGTTCGATTTTAAAGGGGAAACAACAACATGTGTTGACAAAGTTTTATAGAACAACAACATGTGTTGACAAAGTTTTATAGAACAACAACATGTGTTGACAAAGTTTTATAGAACAACAACATGTGTTGACAAAGTTTTATA
>Ga0123352_10002748_pt1 | contig 24899 bp, 17 predicted proteins | sample TergutLab28metaG_FD_89700 | JGI IMG/M metagenome (GOLD analysis project Ga0123352, IMG submission 89700) | Labiotermes labralis P1 segment gut microbial communities from Petit-Saut dam, French Guiana - Lab288 P1 | ecosystem: Host-associated > Arthropoda: Insects > Digestive system > Gut ...
ATATATATATATATATAAACACACTATATATATATATATATATATATATATATATATATACACGCGATTTCATGTTACAAACTTGAGTCAACTTGACCGAAGGAATTCTACTTAAAGCTCTGTTTTTTTTTAATTCGCAATATTTATGTTATATATTATTACACTTGAAACAAAATTTGTTGTACGGGACGATTTTACATGCCACAAGAAAACGAAAGTTTGCACAGATGCCTGTAGTACAGTATTCATTTCCGCTGACAAGTCACGATTATCTCTGGGATGAATACAATGTTCTGTCTAATGAATTCCGGTGTTGATGCGGCCGCTCCGTACAGTCTTTCTCTCACTGTCAGCTAGCACCGTGTTTAAGGATGTGTGTGGAGTTTTAATTACTCTCCCACTCTCCCGTTCTTCTTGTAACAGAATGTTAAAACAGAGATTCGACTGTTTGTGTGTCTCAATTAAACGCTAAACTAACACTGCCATTTGACATTGTAGTTCAGAAGTAATTAAAAATCTCATTCATAAGTCGGATAGAAGGATGTTAATTTACTGTAAAAACGGTTGTTTGCGTTTCTGTCTGTTTTTACGTGTCTTAATATAATTACAGAGCTTGGGGTTGCTCCTCTTCCCAGAAGTTCTTATTTCGTTGAAATATATCGTCTTAGAAAATATTACAGAAAGGCAAATTTGTCCGTACACACGTCGTAAAGGCGTATGGGGGAGTGGATATTTAACTCCACTAATTCTTAACCTCGGCACTAGGTGGAGGAAGGTGATCTGAAAGTGTTGTGTATTGCCTAGTTTAATCATTCTGTCACCTTATCGGACACCATATATGTTTCAACAGCTATGTCTTTAATGCAGGTTTTAGTTTTCCGCAGCTTTTTAGCTGGGGATTCCGTCCTTCTGGCATACTACGCCCTGCCACTGGGTAACTTGTTACCGACGTTTCGAAACAACGTATTGGTCTTATTTTAAAGAGTGTGTCTTTAAATGTCTTCTTTGATAAATCTACCTTCGAATATAATGCCAACACCGTGTCTCGAAACGTTGGGAGCAAATTATCCACAGATACAGCGTAATGTCCCATAAGGACATAATCTATATCTTTAATATAGAAAAACGACTACATTTTACAAAGACCTGTGTAGTGTATCCATTTATAATCGGTCATTAATTTTTACAGCAGTTTCGTGTTATGAAATGTTCGTGTGACAGTCATTCCACATTAAATAAGAAAAAAATTCATTCGGTTCAAAAATAAGTGTGAGTCTTAAACTGAAGCCAAAAGCTTTGCTTTACCACACCATTTGAAAGCGAAGAAAACTAACCTACATGACGGTATATTAAAACGACATGAAACATTGTTTCCTTAGGATCAGATATTTTCTTTGCATATGTTCCACGGCATGGTTGTGGTTGAATAAAATTGTAATGTGACTATATTTATCCTCTCATATATTTCTTTCCTTTTTATTTGAGCATGGAGGCAGAAGTATAAGAAAAATATGTGAGAACGAATAAGAAAATGAAATGCGTTAACAAAATTTACGATCGAGCTTATTTCCAACACTCGTACATGTTTTGCCCACGGGCGTCGGAAGTTAAATGAAAGAAGGCACCACGTTGGTTGGCTGGTGTTGCATCGTGGGAAGCCTGGCCTAGATGAATATAGTTTTATACGTGGAGTGTGAGGTGGAGGAATTGCTTGGAGTAGAAGGGTAAATCAGAATGATTTATTAGGCGAGAAACAATGCTGCAAATTATTGCCCGCAGGATCCTGTCGCTTACATGCAGACGTAGACGCGTGCGTTAGACAGGATATAGCAAGGGAACAGAAATGAAGTCCGTTGCGCTGTTGTAAGTGCCGAAGTTATTGGGGTCTCCTTCAGAATCTGTAATCCACAGCAAGCGTAAGGAATGTTGCAAGGGACACAGTACTACAGTCGGAGCAGCGGGAAGGGGATTTATTTTTATGTTGTGTAGAATCGGTTTAATTTAGTTTATATATTTCCATTCAAAATTTCTTTCCTTTGTCTGGTGAAGCCATCCCTACCATCCCGTGTCAGTCCTCAATCTTATTTCGTTCTAGTTTGTTCGAATCTGATAAACCGCAGGCACTATTATACCAGAAGACTTGGATGGCAGAAGACGTTCATGCGCATGTGTGTAGAAGGTAACGTGTACATAATGGTGTAGGTGAGGTGCACAGGATGAAAACAAGAGAGTAGTAGAAATAGACTGTTATTAATATGACCAACTAGATGCATTAATCTCTCAAATTTATTTTTTGGAATAAAACTCTACATGTTTCGGACAGTTCCTCTGTCCATCATCTGGAGTTTTTCACTGGACACACAGCAATGGTATTTGTTATAAAAGTTTGCTGACAGTTTGCTGGCAGGATCAGGACGGATCTCAGTTCCGTCCTGATCCTGCAGGCAAGCTGTCCGAAACATGTAGTGTTTTATTCCAAAAATAAATTTTAGAAATTAGTGCATCCAGTTAGTTTTATTATGACAAGACTGCCACTACTTATCTAACAAAGCAACATCTTCTTACAGCTCGGAAAAGATAATTTTTTTAGTAAGAAATGAAGTACTTTGTGTCGGATTCGCGCCTCCTAACGTCTTTAGCTTAATTTTCACGCTATATATGAGTAAATATTGGTTTGCGTATTCATGGGACAATATAAGACGAAATACATTTCGATGTGCCTGGAACAGAAAGTAGTGTTGCACATCCCAACTTCAGCAGTTACCAATCGGCTCTGTGTTTACAATCTGTACTCATCGCGCTGCTTCCATTCATAAGAGTACCACAAAAAATAGGTACACATTGCCTTCAGTAACATACAAAATAAACAATACCGTAATCCTTTATGCCTCGATACAGTTTCCTTTAATTCAAAATTTGTACATTTGGGAAGAATAATATTAACAGACAAGACGTGCTGCAACTGAATTTAGTACACACAAGAAATTTTCTGCTTGAAAGTATGCATCATCTAAGCTGCCTCGTAAATCTACAACATGTTAAAATGTAATTTTCGAATTTGCCGCCGCAGTTTTCGTATACAAAGAAAATTTATGACCATGTATATTGCTGCTTTGATTCGCAGTAACGCAGTACAAATACATAAAGAAATAAACACTCAAGTACATAAACGCGATTGTGTACTCTTCAGGAATTTGTTCTGAATGCAAAGAATAACTCGGCAATTTAAACATTTATAGTACTAAATACTGTAATTGTTACTGTACACGATTTCCTGTATTTATCTGACACGAAATTTGCGAATTTTAACTTGTTTATCCATTTACTTGAGAATGTTTTAGTGCAATATTTAAACTGTAATTACTTTACAAATTTGCAAGCTGTAGTTATGTTTTGATTGAAGTATTTCAGGACGTCTTCGTGAAGGTTGCAATATTTTCCGTTGTTTGTTTTGGAGTTACTTTGAAGAAAGGACAAATATCCTGTCCAGATCAAAATTCTAGTGAATTAAGAAACTAGAGTTCAACCTTCGTAGATAAAAGGAATCTCTCTTATTGACAGGACACGTGGCTTATTTGCTACATGCAACAAATCAGTGGCGTGGCGAGCTTTGACATTGTACATAATACTGCACTAATCGCTATAAGTTCGTTACGTTGTTTATTGTCGCACTGTATCCCTAGATATTTTCATATTAAAATTTCGTATTATTTAAATAGCAGGTAGATGGAATTGTACCGGGAGTCTGCCTTTCAACTGCAGAAATTACTTTATACCGAATTATATAAGGAAATGTTGACTGAGGGAAGTGATGGGGAAGTGACATACGTGACCAGCTTACAGTACAATGTTCACTGTCGGAAGTGATGGGGAAGTGGCATATGTGACCAGTTTACAAAACAAAATCTGCAATTTTCTTCACAAAATCAATAAGCGCCTTGCTTCTTACGTGAGGTTCAGAAAAATACTTTTATCAGCTGCATTAAAAATTCATATACATGTTCCTTACTAAGTCATAAAACCTGTACTATTTATGTGTGTAATTGAAAGTTCTTAATGTTTCTCAAATCGTCTTGAAGCTGGTTGACAGACTGCTCATGTCGTCCGTGTCATTGCCTTCAGAAGTACAATATTTGGAATGCTTTATGAACTTATTCTCACGTATCCTTTTGATGTAATGTGCAAACAATTAGTGTTCTCAGACTCTATAACTGACGGAGTACGGAATGTTACATTTTGTGGTAGTAAATTAGTGGGTTGGTTGTTGAACGTTAGGAGATAAGTGTTACAATAAATTTATACCTATATCTGCAGTGTAGAAATGTTCCACTATTCGTCCCTTCTGGTCTGAATACAGGGCCAGAAATGTCCTCCAAAATGCCGAAACGCATCTACGAAGTTACAAGTATTGAGTATTAGAACTTTCCTCCTGGAAAATCGTGAAATGGCAAACGGTTTTGGACCTTCTTTTCTATTCATTTTCTTATGTTTACTTTCCGTAGCGTGCCATAAGCGAGGAATGGGAAGAGGGCAAGCAATTTGTTGCCGCACAAAACAGATAATCACTTTCACGATACATTTACGACACCATACATGAAAGTTATTTCTTCATTTCACGAACAATCCAACACTGTGCTTGCGAATGAAACCGAATGGCTAATTTTGCAAGATACGAAGAAAATAAGTGAACATGTTTGACACTCAGAGGACTGTGCGTCGTGGTATATTCTTATAATAAAACCAACAAGATGCACTAATTTCTCAAATTTATTTTTGTAGTAGAACTCTACATGTTTCGGACAGGTTTTCTGTCCGTCATCAGGAGTCTAGCACTGTACACACAGCAACACATGCTGACTGCTTGCTAGCAAGCAGTCAGCATAACCTGCATGACATATCATACAGTACAAGACTTCTGATGATGGACAGAAAACCTTTCCGAAACATGTAGATTTCTACTACAAAAATAAATTTGAGAAACCAGTGCATTTCGTTAGTTTTATTATAAGAAGTGAACATGTATACAAAACTTTGGCAGACTTACTCACTCGCAAGGCTAAACAAGAGTTCAATACTTTGTTTAAACTTTCAAACTTTCATGAATAGACGCCAAATTTCGAAATGACATTTTACATTTATTTTAGGTCAGAGTTTCTGGAGCTGTACTATGAAGGACAATCGTTATTTATTTTAAGTGCTGAAGCCATTAGAAGGCTGTAATAGAAGTCGGGGAGTGGCGGGTCGTTGGTTTCAATGACACGTTAAAAGAATGGACGAAACAAGGACGTAGGACGGAAGGAAGCCCACTTAGTGCTGGTTTCCAGTTTACTGAGATGGAGAGTATGCAATTTCCGAGAATGGAACGTTGCAATTAAAACAAGCGCCTAACAGCAGACAAGCTGCGACAGCCTTCTCCATTATGGTTTTAAAGTATTGCTAGACCATTATATATTGCTATGGCTGTCCGGAACAGCTGAATGTTCAGTACTGTTTTTATGTGACACAAAGTTTGTATCGCAAACCCTGACTTCTGTTGTGTGTTGTCTCTCGCAACAGTATAATATGCCTATTAATAGACTGCATATAAATCGATTCAGACAGGATTCATCATCCGACTGAAGTCGTTGCATTAATTATTTTACTTCTCATTTGAAATTACAACGTGTTTACAAAATGTACTTCATTTCTTGGGTTTATCAAGTGTAAGAAGGGGATAATGTGTAATGTATTAATTTATTAGTTTAAAGTCATTAAAATGTATTATATTTGATATTATTTCAGCATTACTATGACATTTGACAATAATACGTCACTGCAATACGCTGCTGACGCTATTACGTGAGGATAGATGACGTACATGTACGCCAAACTCTTGAAACACATCAAAAAATTTCCGCGGAATCCTAATCTTCATAGTTACCGCTGTAAGAACCTCAAATCTCACGCAGGATCCCATACATAAACATTACACTCTTTAACTTAAAGATGCAGAACGTTGCTTCGAGACGGTGGTATTTGTCTACCAAATTACAGAGTGCCACCTGCCAGAACACGTTAATGTTTTAAAAAGAATGTAAAATGAATTGGACTATTTGATTATATATCTACAGAAACGGACGTAATATTTGGGGACAGAATGTCTGCTTGTCAGAAGCACGACGCTGGCTTATTTCACTTTATTTTTCCCACCTTCTTTGACTACCAGGCTCATCATTAAAAGGAATGACAGAATTTCTTTCCGCAAACAATATTACAGAGAATCCTGAAAAATACTCACTGCTGTGTGTGATGTGCTACTGGAATTTGTAAAGTATCGCTGATGAAGATGATACAGTGTCGACATATACGGAGCGAAGTTAAATTAACGGATGAAGCATGATGCCGTCCTCATTTTCTGCGTGAACGTGAGGCTTTTAAACTACTATTATTTGAAACTTCAAATTGTTACTACAAAATTAACCTGTTATAATGAGGACTGTCATTAGGTCCGAAACACTGAAATATTTTGAAAGGTTTGCAGTAATTAATTCTGAATATATCAGAGAAGAATAAAAAATACTGTCTCCAGATAACGAAGTTATACAGGACGTTCGAAGTTACTGCGCGGTTGCTGTAAACACAGTGCTTACTTTGTGACGTAAGATGTGGCAGAAACTGTTAGGGTGTGGTGACGCGGCACCCCAACTGCGCCTTGCGTATCATGAGCAAAATATTAGGCAGCAGACAACAAAATAAATTTGATAAGTTCCATAAACTTCGCAGTGCGCGGCACGGCCCACGTGTTCAGAATCGCAACTTGTACTGGACTGTGTTCTAGGACGTCACGAGTTTCTAATTGTCCGCGACGAACAAATTGTTAAGCAATTGTGTACTTAACAGTAAAAAAAGAAAATACTTTGATTTTAACTGTTGAAAACCAAACAGCGTCTCAGTAATATAGTTCGAGTGCCTCTCACAGTTAAGAACCCTGTTTACGTAAGAAAGACCAACCTGTTAATGTTGTGCAGGAGAATATACGCCGCCTGTTTCCATAACCGTACTAAATCAATAAATGTACTCTATGGGCACAGTTGGGAATTCTTGAACAATGAAGCATATAGTAGCTTTGGTTACTAATTTGTCTGTAGGATTAAATTAATTCTGTTAATTAACTGCATAGTATATCTTGTAAAAGACCTAGAACTATAGATCTCAACAATGAGGCGGCTTAGACCCGTGTTGAGCTGTTGCACCACATAAAAGGAATGTTACAGCTGCTGTAAATTCCCATACAAATGAAGTCAAAAATTTACAGAGCCTCCTAATCTTTAGGCTTAATGACATCACAGTCTCGGAAAATGTGATGGATGCTAATGGATCGTAAAGAAGCGATGAGCAATGACTTCGTACATAACTTAAGTAGCAGGTCACAACTTCAAAAGCATCCTTTTGGTACGCCTGCCATTGTGGCAGACGCTTTCGGTCTCTTCCCTTTTTGTTCACATGGCGACTTCCTTTCACCCCAGCAACTTACTATTCGACTCATTGCTTAAGAAGGGGACCTTCCATTCCAGTGGGCGGCTTAGCTGACCGAAATACTTGCCTATTCGCTTTTTTATACCATGCCAGAGAGAGAATCCCGAGATGGAACTTTCGTGTAGAGAGGGACGTGCCCCTAAAAGGACTGCAATATGATGGAACAAACTGTTTATATGAAGCGACACTTCCACGGAGAGGACTGGGGTCCGAGAAGGGATGCTGGCTAGTAGATGCTAGGAGCGTGAATTCAAAGATATGAACCCCTGCATATATATAAACGTTAGAGGTTTGTAAGAGGACGAACCTGTATGCATTACGATAGTATCTTTGATGAAAGTGGCCCATTGTGTGGGGTGAACGAAGGAACTTTTCACTGGCACGTGTAAGAAAATTACTTGTGAAGTCCCACTTCCATCGTGGACACCGAAATGTATAGCGTAATATTAAAGGAGGGAAACTTTAGACATCCAGTCCAGTTTAATATAAGGAATATTCAATAAAAACTGATTGCATGTAAGTCCAGTATAGCCGTGTATATTCAGAAGTCTTCCGCTCAAATTGGAGTCGGACTGGACACCACAGTATTCTGATCTTCACATGTACTTTTACTCTTTCGTTCTGGGCTTGAATAACTAAAAACGTTGTGTCCTTGATACAGTGTTGTTGCCTGTAGGCCTGTGTGGTTAAAGGGTCACCATATTTCATAACACGAAATTTTTCGAAACAACCGCAAAAGTCGGAAACATTCATTATTTTATTATGTCTTTCGTATGAAAGTTGATTTTATAATTTACTGCGTTTCGTTTTTGAAGTTACGCGATAACTTTTTTATAACATAAAATGTAGAACAAATTAGTTGTTTTATCCTAATTTGTCGTTATCCCACGCAGGTGAATTAGAAGTGAATTGAATCAGATTAAACGACCGTTGTGTCACAACGGTAACACGTATGACGCTGTCAAGCCTGAATGGCCTTGCGTAATGAATTTTATCGTCATAAATTATACTTAAACCAAAAACCATGAAAAAAAATTCCAGCAGAGCTTTAAAAAATGGTCTTAATTGGCCGATGCGTATGCTCCATCCTGCGGGAAATGAACCCAGAACCCTGTGATTCACATATGTGTCATTACGCTTTAAATGGTTATTAACGAGTTTAATACTCAATACTATGTAACAGATATGATTGTGAAGGTACAACAACCGCTCTATCTAAGTAAAGGTAAAGCAGCCCCATTACAGGCCTGGAAAGGCCCAGAGGGTTCCAGGAAGTTAAGGCTCCCAGATTTCGTGACAACGGCACGGGATGGGTGTAAGGTTATCAGCCTTACGCACCGGCCGCTTTTACCCCCAGGAAATACTCCTGGTACTCATTTCTGTTAGAGGCTGAGTCGACCCCAGGGCCATAGTGCGATCGGAAAGATTTTATGTCAATGAAGAATCCATTGACACTAGCTGGGATCGAACCAGCGACCTCCCGATTTGTAGCACAGCACCTTAACCACTGTGCTACCGCGGTCCCCGCTCTATCTAAGTACCTAGGTGAAATACTCGTATATTTTCTTCCATCTTCACAATAGGCAAATATGCAGTATAATGGAAAAAATCAAGCTTCTTTTCCCCCAGAGAAGGAGGTCCACAAAACTACTATGTATGAGGCTGGGTCGGATTCAGTTTTTTTGCTGTCGGCGATGAGGAATTCTACCAGCGTTTCTACCGCTAAACAGATTCCATAAGAATAGACCTGTACTGTATACCAGAGTTTGGATATGGTTTCTATAGACGGTCTATTAGAGAAAGGTACTGCCAAGAGTTAATGCGTCAATACATGTTCCTTCCCTCCAGTTTCCCCACCAAGACCCTATACACCCCCACCCCCCTCTCCTCATCCATACGCGCCACATGCCAAGGCCATCTCATTCTTTTCTGATTTTATCACCCGTACAATATTGGGTGAGGAGTACAAATTATTTAGATCCTCGTTATGCAATCTCCTCCATTCCCCCGTTACCTCGTCCCTCCTAGGTCCAAATATTCTCCTCAACACCATGTTCTCAAACACCCTCAAGAACAACAGCTATACAAGTAAATAACATTAGACACTTTTTTAAATTAGTGTCGAAGTTTTCAGAATTACGGCAGAACTTCACTTATCCTGACGCCGGTTATTCGGATCGCCTTGGCCCTTCGAGTAAATTTGTCGAGAATTCTACAAAAGTAACTTGCCTTGAAATTACCGGTTATCGGATCTAGTTTAGTGTTATGGCTTCTGTAATTTCAAATCACGCGTGAATGCCATGTTTAGAAGCAGATACATACCGCACATAACAACAGCCGAAATTCAAACTGCCAATGTAGCCTATTTTCCAGGAAAAATTCAATTATCCGGATTTTCTTCATATCCTGTTGGCTGTTCGTCACAATTAATCTGGATCATTGGCGTTCTACTGTCTTCCATAATTCAAAGACTAATTTCGTTTCTGAGTAAAACTACGGTCTCCTGTGTAAGCAATTACAACGTAATTTCTTGCACTGATTTGCGCAAGGTGTTTTCCAGATAAATATCCACGACTTTTAAATATTACCTTACATCTTTCTATTAGGATAATGCACCTATTTAAAGTCTTCCTCTTCAGTTCTAAACGGATTGGATCTCCTAATATTTTCCGATTCAGAAATAGATCTAAATTATAAATCCTTAGGCATGCAATACCAGACCTCTTTTGACAGATAATCGATACATCACAAGGCACACACGTGTCAAACAACGTAGAAAAAGCGGATATAATACATGCCTTAAGCGGACTTGGAACCCGCGTTTTTAGTGTGGTATTGTCACGGTCGCATGGACCAAGGCTGCATGTCTGCAGGGAAATGGCTGCAAATATTAAAGCAAATGCTGAGTTCAACCCAGATCCTTGAATGGAAAATGTACTTCAATTTTGAAACTTTCTTCGAATGAATGAAGTTTGAGTCTTAGTTCACAGACCGAGGAAATTCTGTGTCATTCGCATTTATGTTTTTTGACATGCAGTAGAAATAATTACTACTTAGTATACTACTTGCACATACGTAAGTGAAATTTGGAACACGGCTGTCGTGTACCTTTTCCTGTAAACTTAGTCATGTTGAGATAAAGTATAAATCTTAGAGGGAAGTCATAAAATTATTTCTATCCGCACCTGGTACGTGCATTTGCGCAGGTGTTTGTGCATGCTTCATGCGGTGTCGTAACGTGAAAATTTATGACGGCTATAACTCTTGTCATTTGTGTGGCTGTTGATGTCACTTCTTGTTCGTGAATGTTCGTGTTATCATCAGAATAAGGTAATTATTCAATAGAAACGATCAGCATTATGATAGTTTCGGACTTCCACGTAAGTAGCCAAAACTGGACAGGGTGTTAGCCTGGTTAATCGAAAAGCTAGTTAATCGTAAGAAACGGTAAGCAATTACAAGTAGCAAAATTGCAACGGAGAGTACAAAAGCACCTGTAGCATTTCTAAACAAAACAACGATTGCTCTATTACACATAAAACATACAATGTATATGTTTAGAAGTGTGTAAGAATCATAATAATATTTGGGTCCGGGATAACATAATTACAGTATAGCGACTCGCCACAGGATGGACGGTCAGGAATCGAATCCCGGTGTGAGCGTGATTCTCAGCACCCGTCCAGACGGGCTCTTGGGCCCACCCAGCCTCCTATACAATGGAAACCAGGTCTTACCGGGGGGGGGGGGGTAAACAGACCAGTACGTGGCGTTGATCACGCAACCCATCTACAACCGAAGTTAAAGAAAGAGTAGAGCTTAAGCTGTACTGTTTTCTGGGCATTCGTGGCCTGATGTGGGGTGACCTTTACCTTTTTTCAAACAACGTGAAAAATAAACAAGTAACTCAGTTCATTAGCTTATCTTAATTGTTTTGCTTAGGATCAAGAACATCTCTTAACAGTGCGTTAATTAAGGAAATGTCCACCTTGCAGTGAATCTCATGTCGCAAGATGCCTTTTGTTACTGGAATTTACGAAAGACGTTAGTCAAGGAAAGGAGTTTCGTGAATTTCGAAAGTACATCAAACAAAAATTTAAAAGTCTCCTCACTTCCAAGAAACGGTTTGGAAATTCTACATGTTATAAAATGCAACATAAATGTCGCCTTCAATCAAAGCGTTGCGGGTCTGAGTGCGGGCCCTGGTCCGCCCACTTCACAGTGCATCACTCTTTTGGTTATTGTTACTTTCAAAACTGAAAAGTTCATTGTTTACTTGTATGCGTTATATAAACTTTCATCGAATTAACTGTAGACATTACATGACAGTGAAATCCTCTAATAGTGATTATAAACGAACAATTTCCAACATTTTTATTATACGTCGTGTTTACGAAATAATAGTATCGAAACGCGGGTATATACAATTTGCCATCAGTATTGTTAAAATTATAATCACAGGGCTTAACGTAATAATAATAATAATAATAATAATAATTATTATTATTATTATTATTATTATTACGCTTGAAATAGATATGAGCGTGGTAGAACGTGAGAAAAGAAGTTATTATAGAAGGTTAAATTGAATGATGAGCAAATTGTTATTGGAGGTGGATCATGGTACGCTTATGATATATTACGCTTGAGATATTCTATAGGAATACTGGCAAATAACGCGAGGAATAGACTGCTCCATGTGGCCATATGGACAGGCATCAATTGTGTGAAGAGTTTTGAAAGGTTAAGTTCTGACAAGCGCTGTCATCATGGGAGTAGATAAGAAATAGACTAATGTAGTGCAGACAGTATGGACATACACACAATTCCAGTTGAAATTTTGAGACAAGTTAACGGAAAAAATTGTGTTCACAAACTCTTAAAAGCAGGATTTAGTTAGTGCTTGTTATTAGTTTATGTTTGTTTAGAACACCTTTGACTGAGATGTAGGGACTTTTTGGGGGATTGGGTTTTAAATTTGATTAAAAAAATTGGTGATTTGCGGAGAATAATCTAAAAAGTATTGGGAATCAACAGTGACTAATGTTGAAAAACGGTTTAAACATATTTAAACATGAATTTCTGTTCGTATGCCAAAATTGAAAAACAGAAGTACAAGATATTCTGTATAACAAATATATCTAAAGAAATTAATGAAATATACTCCAAGTCACAGTTGCAATTGTTCTGTCATGTGGCCATGTAATTTGGGTATTTAGCGAAAAAGTGACGAACAAAACAGGCACGGATGAATTAGATTAATTAGGAATACGTCTTAGGTGATAAGAAGAAACGAGGAAAAGAAATGACAACTTTCGGGAAGGAGTGTGTGTCGCTTTACCTGCGATACGAAAATCAAAGTACGTCACGGCAAAATGAGATTGTACGGCCATATTGAATTAATGAATGGGAAGTATTCGGAAACTTGAATTACACTGGTCATCGCAAGGAAGAACAGAGGAAGGAGCAAAATAAAGAACTAGAATAAGGACTAAAATGTAGAGCTTTGGCGGATGGAACCTGGGAGCTAAAATAACTGTGAAAACTGAAGTCGCAGAATATAAGAAGGGTAAAGTGAAGTGAAGAAGGGTTCAAGCGGAGAAAGAAAAGAAGGCGGAGGAGGAGCAGAATAAGAAGAAGAAGAAGATGAAGAAGAAGAAGAAGAAGAAGAAGAAGATGATGATGATGATGATGATGATGAAGATGGAGGAAGTTCTGCGAGATTTCGAAATTTAAATCAGTATTTCGTTGTTGTGAGCGTCACATTTCGTGACACATGTTGCCATTGTATGTTGTCACAAAGCGCTCGTCTAGTTCCCACCTGACGTAACTGCTGAATGGTAATGACGTTTTGTGATATTTCATGTCATACAGAATTAACGAATTCGCAAAGTGAAGTTCCACCACGCCTGTGATTGTAACCACGTTCCTCCATATTTAATATGTGAACACGCTATAAATTTCCCTGTCCGGTGAAAGCCAGCTATAAATCCATCAGGAGAAGATTAAATTTTTATTTGGCGTCATTATGCGTCTTGAAGGGGTTGGTTTGTTGGAGAAAGAGTGAAGATGGGGGGGGGGGGATGGGGGGGGGAGCCTGTATCTGAGAGTAAAGAGTTGGGTGATATTTTCCTCTCCTCTCCTGAGAAAGCAGCAGTGGAATGTGGATCCATAAGTAGACGTCAAGAAAGAGAGACGAAGACGGCAACCAGTGAGGAAGAGCAATGAGTCGACTATCAGAGGACGAAGCAAGGAGATTTCAGCAGAAGACGTGTGGAATATACATGCAAAGATCAGGATTGTATAACACGAGCTAACAGAACGTATCTTCTGCTTCACTAATCTTCTTCAAAGTAAAATGTACGTGCTTATAGAAGCATTAGCGGACTGGCTTATTCGGCTACGTGATGAAAGAGAAAAACCAACCTTCTCCAAAGTTTTTTATTTCCCAACATTCATTTAACATTTCTGTCCTGAAATACAGGGAATAGGAGGGATGTGAAGAGCACTCTATGAAGACAATAAGAATGAAGAGAGCTTGATAACAAACAAATGGTAAAGAGAAATAACGGACGAATCTGTCGCAGGGAGACCTTAAAGAGTTGTGCTTTGTTTACGAATGACGTTTGTCTCCTCTAAAATACATTCATTACACACAACAACACGGCAGGGTTTATCCATGGAGTTTGATTCTTATCGACAGAGCACATCTAATTGACTATGATGTACTTACATGCACCCTTTTCCGACATTACAAAGTTCAGAGTAAACACTGTAAAAGATACAGGCCTACATACATTATGGACAGCTATAAATTTTATTCGATACACTTGCTGTCTTATATTTAGTCCCCAAATTGACATGAATCTGAAATATAGTTGGAACGAATGAGGCTTATATTATGTTATATTGCTGTAATATGTGTCTTGTCGATAATTTAGTGAATGGTTGTCGAATTTCTCAAGGATACATTTAAAATTTCTCAAGGATGCATTTAAAATTTCATTTATGTCCTTTGGAAAAATGGTCCTTAAATAAATGAAGACGAATTTTAACGTGTATGTAGCACTGCAGTAATAAATATCACAAAATGATTTTTTTTGCATTTAAATTTAACAAAAAGCTGTACAAAATGCGAGACGCGTTAGCAACGAGGCAAAACGAATATGGAACTGAAAATAGCTTCTTATAATAAAACCAACTAGATGCACTAATTTCTCGAATTTATTTTTGGAATAAAACTACATGTTTCGGACAGTTCCTCTGTCCATCATCAGGAGTTTTTCACTATACACAACAATGGTATATGTCATACAGGTTTGCTGACAGCAACAGTTGTGTTGCATACGATTATGAGAATAGGTAGAATGAGCCAAACATAATTTGTGAATATATTATTTTATTTACAAGATGTAGCTTAGAAGTGACTACATGTTTCGGCCTTCTTTTCTATGCCATCATCAAGTCTATGTCTTATTCAAGGGAACTATACAATATGTGCTATTAAGTCTTTAGTATTCAACTAGATCTCGTTTTCATCGATAAAAACGAGATCTCTAAAAAAAAGGAGGCCGAAATATGCAGTCACTTCTAAGCTACAACATGTAAATAAAATAATATATTCACAAGTTATGTTTGACTCTCTCTACTTATCCTTACAAAGTACCATATTTTGACAATATCTTTTGAGAGCCCTATAGGGGGTGACATCAAACAGAGGCCAATCTGAAAAAATAAATTGTGTGTCCGAATGTGGCTCTGTTGATAAACAGTTATTCAAGGTAATAACATCGGCCGCTTGAATGACACTTTGATTACTGTATTTACTTTTATCTTCAGTTAATCCAAGTGAAGAGGCTTGCCATTTTATTAGAAGGTGCCATGTGTTATCTCAGGTGGGTAGTCATTGACCTGTCACCCACAACGAAGGGCCGGGTTTGATCCCAAGCCACTTCTCGTAGGACTTTTGGTGAAACAGTAGCACTAGAACAAGGGTTCATTCCAGTGACCCTTTTCCCCCGTCAGTATTATTCAACTGTTTCGTGTGTATTTATTATTATACACCAACACTATGTAATATCATCAATCAACATCGTCGTTAAAAACGCTTACTTCCACACGTATTAGAAAAATAATTTTGAAAATTTCAGCGGAGTTTAAGGAAGAATTAGTCACAGAAAATTTGCAATAAAAATTAAGAACATGGTAAATATGATATAATAAATCAGAAAATTTACCGGTGTTGAAATATTCTTGCTGATTCTTTCTTCTTTATTTAATTCAAAAGAAACAGAGCTTAAATTGTGCGACAGGGCTAGCTGTAACAGCACGACAATTTGTAAATTGTAAATACTTTTAAATGAAAGGGACATTCACGCTATGTACACGTACAGCACATATTATAAACCGCCTCAGCTCGCCAGTTGTTTCGCATGTCCAAATCTCAGGAAATATAAGTGTTCTAAATAACAAAACGGTAGTTTCATAAATAACTGGACACCATAAGATATTCTTTGTATTATTTCACCATATTATTAAAGTTTACAGATGTTTGCGTTTATGGATGTGCCGTTGAAAACCTATACACTGCTGGCCCCAGTGTAACCTAAACACGACTTAACACATCCTGGGTAAATGAAAGACTACTCGCGTACATTAAGTTTGCAAACTCACCCCGTTTCAAATCCATCCCCCCTTAAATAATCTTACTTTTCCCAATTGACTAACTGTTAAATTTCACTACAGCCTAATAGGTCCAAAATTCAAATTTTGAATTGGCTGTCACTTAAGTAACGATGTTTCGCGTGTCGCTACTCATATAAGCCCCTGTACGTGTCCTACTGGTTTATCTCTCTCTCTCTCTCTGTCTCTCTCCTCTGTCTATGCTGTACAGACTCGTTACAATTGCCTTTCCGCCCGGAACTAAATTACTAATTTTAAACAAATCTGTCCTAACTACCAAATGTATAATTTTACACCTAATAGAATTAAACTACACATAACAGTTATAATATGGGCTTATAAGTGTGAGACAGCTTTGTCTAATTTCTGTGTAGAGTAACACGCCATTATCTTCATGTGTGGTCGGAACATTGTTGGTGATTTCTGATTGTTTAAGTTAGAAGATTTACATCGCGTGGTGCAGTATTTCTGTACCCTTCACTCGGTTTTGTTAAGTTATGAGTAGCTAATTACATAAAACCCCGCTTCATAGCCCTTGAAGTATTTTGTACGAACAGGCAGACTGATGAAAGAAAGGAGCAAAATGATAGGTGTGGTACTTATATCATCTCTGTTATATTCTCAGCCCAGTATAGCGTTGGATATTTACTGCATTTCATGCTGGATTTAAAACAACATATGAAAAAGGGGCCCAGTGTTCAATCTACCTTCATAACATTCAGATGGACTTAATATTTTATTAGGCGTCCTGGAATAGTTACTCGTTCTGTGGTTAATAGCCGTGCAAACCAACGTTCGAAGAACATTTATAACAAAACGCAGCCTGACGAGTGAAACAGCTTTTCTACAATTTATATGTTGGGGACCAGCAATGGCTGTAACACACGCTAAGCAGACATAAAGCTGTCACTGAAATCCAGGAACAAAATCACTAACAGTGTTTTGGACAATGGGTTTCCCTGCTCAGTTACAGTATTTTTGAGTAAGGATGGATGATATAATCTTTACAAAACTTGTTATATCCAGATAAACATTGATAAAACCTATAAAGTTGCGTAACACACAGTGGCACAAATAACAGAAATGTAACAATATAAATGTAATATATCATCAACTGATCCATTGTAGAATTAAAATATAAATAAGGGGTAAAACGAAATAAAAGAAAGTAAAATATATCTGCCACTTTAAAGTGAGTAGTGAAATCTGTAACTTGTGTGTATAATTTAAAAGTATGGCCTGTTTTATGGGTCGAAAACTGAGTCGGTAGACGCATATATTTTCTTGCTTGTACAGACAGTCCTGGCAGTAAACACTGTGCAACCTAACAAAAGCGAGGTGCTTTAGCATAAAATTCGTTAATGTTACTTTAGGTCAAGATTTTGCAGTGCATTTCCTGTTATGTATTCATCTTCCTTAATTCTAGTGTTCAGAGAATGAAATAACAGTTGCCTGTTCTGAAGCTGTGCAGATGCCTAACCTCTAGAGGAGAGTCGACTGTTATTTTAGTTTTGCTTTGTGGAGCCCTTAGGGATACAGCAGTTACCAACCGTCCTTCTCAGCCATTTCATTCTCCATAATCGAAACCATTTAGACAATATCATTAAATTTCTGGTTTCCCTATCCCTCGACATCGAGTGCATTTAATTAGCTTACGGTAAACAGGTTTGTACAAAGTTCAACAAGGGTTTAACTACCAGTACGTTAACGCAAACTACTTGTGAAACAGTCACATGTTACTGTCAGAGGAAAAGATTCGAATAAGCGGCCGGTATTACAAAGTACGGAAGTACGATGAACCAGTCACACTCTGCTTCCTTTTAGGTCATTATATTGCTTTATTCTACTTCTAATTTGTCACACTTTTTTAACCCACCAGGTACCTTTTCTCGCTGCCGGATAAAAAGTGTTGTTAATATAGGTGCAAAATATGAATTCTGACATTCTCAGTCCATTATGGGCATTCTTCCGTTGAAACCACCTTATCAGAGTGGTACAACTGATCGAAGGTTCGTAATGTCCAGAACACAAAGCGGCAGTGTTGAAACAGTATAGACATACGTGGTAAGTGTCACTTGGGATTACGTTTATTGCTTACATAGTAACTTATTATAGAAAGAAATTTTAAAAAATCTGGGGTTTTCCATCTCCTTGTAAGAGAAGTACGTATTGCATCATGCTTATTAGGCCTACTATTTGTCAATTGTCCGGTCGTATTAAAGCAATATGGCACGGCAGCTACAGGACAGATTTAGACGAAATTCGCTATCGACGAACTGCAGTTTTTCATTATACTGTGACTTTGTTGTTTCTGCATATGAAGGGAACGCGCTACAAATAATACAGTATCTGTTTCAAAGGAAACGCACCGTGTCGCTATTTAACGTCGGTAATTTGAAGCTGTTTAAGAAGATTTTTCCTTTCCACGAGAATCACGAATCCTACGAGTACAGACAATTACACTCTATGGGTAAAATTCAATGTCGTTTTGATTTTAAAGTAGATGGTATATGTAGCATTCGTTGTACTTTAAAGAATAATTTTCCACACGTATTTGTAGAGAGTCTGTGTTTCTTTAAGCCCATCTAAGCTTCAATCCCCGTACCTTAGGGCTGATATATCTGTCACTCTTTATCGCTATAAAAATTGTCAAATTTTAGTGTAAGGTGTGAGCTAAAAATGAATAAATTAAAGAGTGTAGAGAGAGAGAGGAAGCTCAACTGGGGCATCCCTCTTGCACACCACTAGAAAGTGAAAATAATTTGAACAAAGATTCATAAAGCTGTGAAAATTCGGTACATGATAAATGCCATGCTACTTCCCAAACTTGTGCCACACGAAGAGGTGCAGAGAGCAGGAGTTTTCTTCCGATTTGGGCCTGAGATGAAGACATCAAAGGAAGGGTGAAATATATGACGATTTCCGGGAGCTGGATTGCGCAGTTCAAAGAGCTGGAGATGTAGTAGATAAATGCATAAGCAGCGTCGTTTCAAGTCAAGCGCAGTGTGAGAGTGGCCTTCCGTGCGACACTGAATGCAGGATGTTTGGAAAGTTTCTTTGGAATCGTGAAGGATATTAATGCATATACATTAGCAATAAGAACATGCTATAACACTTAACATATGACTACACAGGCGAAAATATAGACGCTGAAGCGGCTATTGAACTCCAGTCCCCCCCCCCCTCCATACACTCTCTAATATATGTCCACAAACCAGTAATACAATTTCTTACAGTAAACACGTTACGTAAACACACCCACCTTCAGCAGTCTCGTCTATATTCCATACGGTTTTTCATTCCAAAGTTCATATTGCCACCGTATATATAAATCACGGTCCTTTATGCACTCCTGACTTTGTTATGTGTAGCGACTGTACGTAGACATCAAATTGTCTACGCAAGTGCATATAAACAACTGTATGGCATGAGGTCTTTCTTGAGCAACCAATTACGCACTCAGACCTTCAAGAATTTCCCCGAATCTTGTAGAATTTTAATTTTATTCCTTTGTGCCCTTTTCCCCTTCACTGGCCCCCTTCTGATTCATATAAATCGAGTCCTTAGCTTGTCACCTTATTTCTCTTTCTTGGTTTTCCAAGTAGCCTGTATCTTACAGGTGCATATCCTATGCGCAATAATAATAATAATAATAATAATATTCTAATTAAGAACTCTACAATAAACAACTTCACGATACCGTGTCCTTCCTGATAAGCTTATAGTCGCTTGCTTACATAAGGTTTTTATTCACAAACGAGGAATGAAATTATGGACTTGGATTTCAAGAATGACTCCTAGTAATTTAATGTATGTTTATTATATGACGCTGTCAATGTATCTGACCCTTTGGGGTATTTGGTAGGATAATTGAATTCGGAATGATTAAATAAGTACGATTTCAAGGAAAATGGCCCTAGTGTAACGGACGCACTTTGCCGGCCTTTGCCTAGAATACGAACGACTTTAATATAGCCAATGTCCTTGAAGATGTTCGAAATAGACTTCAGGATACAACATGGAGCATTACCGCGATACCAACTTGCTGGGTAAAGGGTTGAATGGATCTGCAGCTTTATATAGGCCACATCTAATGAAACTCGTATTTCTCGCCTGTTTTGGTGTAAATAGACTTGCACACACAAGGTACGTTGGGACCACACAGAACATGGAGGGGCATGATCATAAATGAAAATTATAGTATTCTACACAAAGTAAATTGGTTGAAAATTGTTCGCATCAACATATATATAGTAACCTGCATTTTATACTTGACTTTGAAAGTGGTTTATAAACTAGACGGCAACAGACAGTTTCTTAACCACAAACTGGATTACGTACACAGGCTGCACGGATATTTGCGTACATACAGACGTCCCTCATTCTTAATGTGTATTATCACCGCTGTGTTCATACAATACAAAACAGTAAGAAAAACCCTTCAATAACGACATTTTATTACAGTAATTCAAACATCTACATGTGTTGACTGTACGAAACAGCTATAATCAGGCTTCACGTTTCAAAATATATAAAAAAAAAAGGAATTCATATTAGGCCAATACGACTGGAAGCTGATGGGTGTACGTTCTGCATGCCAGACATATTATTCAGTGGTGCAAGCACGGTACAGTCCACAGTGCCGTACCGCTTTTGATATATGTGTGACCAAAACAGATTCACCCTGTGCATTGTGAATATCACATTATATTGTATATCATTGGAGTTATATATAACGACACATCAGTATATCACTAATATTACTGAATATCCAACGGACGATTGGCTCACCAACTTCGCATTTTTAGCCACCCACTTCTGGCCTACTGTTCACCAGTCCGGAAATTTTACTATCGATTATTTCCATTTTTAAAGTTTTTTAAATTTTACTTATCCTTAATGATAACGCTTTTTACAGTACTTTTATATATTACAAGAATGTTTTTCAAACATGATATTTACAAATATTTCATGTCAGGGCGAGATCTCGACTGTAAGATTTTATTGTTGTATTATAAATACAGCAATAGGAATTCCTTTCATATATTCAGAAACCTGAATTCTGATTATGACTGTCACGTGCAGTCGAAACGTGTAGCCTTTAGTACTTTACTAACTTTAATGAAGTGTTGTGTATGGAAGGTGTGTGTTGATTTTGGACATCCGTCAGTTAAGCTAATCCTCAATAAAATGAAAGTAAAATGCCGTGTCATTGATATAATATTAAGAGAAAAGAGTACAGGGCGTGTCATAATATACTCTGGGATTACAAAAATTTATTATAGGAAAACCGTAGGATACATATTTACGAAACATGTACAGATAGAAGGAACAACTCAAAATTTTTTTTTTCCCAGTAAGTTGTTTTTCATCGTAGTTCACATTTCTGCCGCTAGGCAATGCGAGTGTATATAGTGAGAAAATGGTCGCTCCGGAGGACAAGGCGTTTTGTGTGTTGGAATATCACACGAGTAAGTCTGTGGTTACTGTGCAACGTACATTTCATGCAAAGTACGCAAAGTAACATTGCCACGTGACCTCGCTGACCTAAAGGCACGGACCATTGCAGCAGTGAAGAATATCGATACACCCATGTTGACGCGTGAGTGGCAAGAACTTGAATATCGTATCGATGTGTGCCGTGTCACCAGTGGTGCACTATCGAACATCTATAGTTGTCAAAAAAAACTGTTTTTAGTTTTCCTGTGACTGTGAACAATTCCATTGAGGCAGGTCCTTTGGTTTTCCTGTCATAAATGTTTGTAATCACGGAGAACATTATGAAACGCCCTGTAGTATCAAATCCGCTCAGTAGAAGGGGGAGTAGTGAAGTTTAAAACGTGAATTGCGTTACCTTATTTTAATGTCCTGAAAACGCCTACTTCTAACAAAAATTATTTTAGATCTACATTCATTAGACAAAGCATCTATTTGTCTGTGGGATCGGAGAAGAGCTGTGAACAACCTGAGTGAGGATTAGGCTGCACTCCGACTGAGATTCAAACCAATTACTCTCAAATAAGTCTTACATCGTATATGTTTATCTATCTTTGTGAGTTGAGACACATGATCTTGAATTATAGAAGCAATCACATGGTCGGTCGTTACAGCAAAATTCGTATCAGACAGCTTCGGTCAGTGTTGCATTAAGTTTGGCAAGGCAGCACAGTGTCTGGACGCTGTCACACTGTCACCAGCTAAGAAAACAAACACGAAGTTAGAAGCCTTCTAGACCGCACTGTTTGTCATGCCCAGTCCCAAGAATCATCTAGAGATACTAAGAGTATGCAGAACACATATTGGAACACAGAAAATTGTGCTGAGGTGACAGCAGACTATGGTGCGGTAGGCCATTACCGACAACAACGATTTGTACATGAGATCTGCGCTCTTCTGGGATATTATGCAGTGTATAGTGGTAATTCCTTGCTGACGTCTTGGTACTACCTATCGGTTGTGTTTTCAAGGGTCAACAAACCCAAAAAGAAAACCTTTCTTCTTGGATTTTTTGACCCTTGAACATGCGACCAATAGTTAGTATCGAAACGTCGGCAAGGAATTACCATTCTCCTTCTTCTTTTTCTTCTTCTTCTTCTTCTTCTATTACTATTATGGCGCTACAACTCTGAAAGAGTCTTGGCCTTCTCGACAATAGCCTTCCATTTAGAGCGGTCCTGTACTTGTTCTGCCCACTTCACAAGCTTTATCTTCTTCAAATCATTCCTGACATCATCATCCCATCTAGACTTGGGCCTTCCAGCTGATCTTCCTGTGAATGGTTTCCATTTGTGTGTTCTTTTCACATATGCTGGTTTCGGGCATTCTATTCATGTGTGCAAACCAACTCAATCGTTGGGCGTTAATATAATGTATTATGTCCCGGTGTTTAATTAATTCATCCAGATAATTACCACTCTACACTGCGTAACATCCCAGAAGAGCGCACTTCTTGTATACGAGTAATTCGCCGCGGAACCAAGAAATCACGCAAGAATCTGACTTGAATTGTAGTGGGAAAGTGTTCGGATCTGGAAGGGGTCTTATCTTCGGTAAAATTAAGGGTTTAAAATTATGTAAAATATGTAGTGTTATTTCATGAAGTGATTAGTATTGGCTGTATAAGTTTAACTTGTGTAATGGAACTCGTCGTCCAGCCTGACGGTGCTGGATCTCTTAGTAAGTACCGTCTGTGGGGTACGTCCCCAATATTGCAGATGGCGCGGTCCGGTCTGATGTTTTGTTTTTGATACCGACAGTACCAACAGTAATCTCAGAATTTGAACGTGGCAGCACGTAAATTGTTTATATTGAATTTTCGTGTTTCAAAACAAATTGATCCGAAATGTGCCCCTCTCCAATACACAAACAAACATTTAAAATTTTTTCCAGTCTGAATGTCGGAACAGGGGTAGTAATTTTGAAATTAAAAGGAAATAATTGAAATTGAATGCATACTGACGTCGGTACATGTTGATAGCAGTGAGTGAAATTTTGGACGCTGCACATCATTTCACATTAGTGTCGTGGTCTTTTTATCTGGGACAATTGACCGCGTCCAGAACTTCTGTATGGACTCTAAAAGTAATTATTCCAATCACTTTATATGTCTTTAGCAAAAGTAACTTTTCTCACCACAGTGTCTGCTGCTACGTGTTTGCTGTAGATTGCGTTCTGTTTCTACAGGATAAGCTAAGATCTGTGTCACGGAATTGATTTCTCTATCAGGGACTTGGACAAGTTTAGACCATAATATCTGTATACAAAAACACAACCAGTTCTAAAGAGGCGTCATTTATCAACAATAAATAACATTGCGTAGTTTCATTCACGTGACATAACGTGTTATAAAAATACCATAAATTCAATAAATAGAAAACTTTGAAGCCTGTAATGACTAAGCTGAACCACGTGTGTTTACGTTGACTGTGCCTTGTGGATGATTACTCCCAACGGGCATGAAACAGGCACTTTAACAACTGAAAATCAATAACCGTCGAATTATGTAGCGTGAGCGCGAGTTCATATTTTGACTTAACATCGTTAGAGACTAATTAAAATTTGTTTAACAACAGTAATATTGGCAGAGCTACATCACGTATTAAAATATGTTGTAGGCAATTTCGCACAGGAACATAGTGCACCAAACGTTTTGATGAAGTGGGTGGTTTCTGTACCTACGTTTGTTCGGAATTTCACGCTGTCTGAAGTTATTCGATAAAATCGAGGTTACAGCAGGTGCTGTATTATTACAGTCTGAGACAAAATAAAGAAAGTCAGATGTCGAAATGAGTGCTTATTACATAAAGGAACTTGTTATACGGTAATTATTTATGACATTAATTTCGTCAGTGAAGTGTATATATATATATATATATATATATATATATATATTACAAATATATTCTCATTTATAATGCTATTTGGAGTAGCGCAGCGGAAAGTGGTGGTAGTAGTGGTGATAGTAGTAGTAGTAGTAGAAGTAGCAGTAGTAGTACTAGTAGTAGTAGTAGTAATTATGTGGTGGTGGTGATGGTGAGAGTAGTAATATTAGCAGCATCACCAGTAGTAGTAGTAGTAGTAGAAGTAGCAGTAGTAGTACTACTAGTAGTAGTAGTAGTAATTATGTGGTGGTGGTGATGGTGAGAGTAGTAATATTAGCAGCATCACCAGTAGTAGTAGTAGTAGTAGAAGTAGCAGTAGTA
>Ga0123352_10002753_pt1 | contig 24888 bp, 19 predicted proteins | sample TergutLab28metaG_FD_89700 | JGI IMG/M metagenome (GOLD analysis project Ga0123352, IMG submission 89700) | Labiotermes labralis P1 segment gut microbial communities from Petit-Saut dam, French Guiana - Lab288 P1 | ecosystem: Host-associated > Arthropoda: Insects > Digestive system > Gut ...
AGCCGTGATCCCCAGCGCTCAGGCTTCAAGCTTCACACTGCAGTACTTTCCGTATTATGTGTGATGTTCCAAGTATAGCTGTCTTTTGTAGTGAATCTATCGAATGTTTCCTGGTACAGCTTACAAATTTTTCCTTAAGCTTCTCGTTACTATTCCAGTGGCTCCAATTATTACTGGTACAATCGTACATTTCAGGTTCAGGTTATTATTATTATTATTATTAACTGCAATTGGGTTGTCACCCAGTGGCAGTGGTTAATTTGCATGTATACAAAATATGAAATTGTTTACTAATAAATTTAAGTCGGGAGGGCTACATGAGAAGCATTTAGTGGCAGCTTGGAATCTTGGGAACCATCTCAGCATTTTCTTATAGACACAGGGAAAACAAGACCTTCCGAATACTGACTTCTAGCCAGCAGTCCGGCATCTAATGTGTCTATGTGTAGATTATTGTCGAGCCCTTAATAATTGCTGTTTTTTACGGAAACTATTTGCCCTTTATCAGGATGTCTGTCTCGTCGCCTGTCATTTAGAAACACCAAGTTGGACCTTCATATGTACAGCTCCTTTTTGCAGGTCTCTTGAAGTAACTGTGCCTGACTGCCCGACTGAGAAGAATCTTTCTGCTGCACTTCCGTCTACAATGACGCTCAGCAGTGGTAGCGCCGGGAGTGACGTAGAAATTCATCACGGCGAGACATTCAACCTCGTTGAAGAGGTCTACGTCATGGAGGACTCCAAAGGTGAAGCCCATGTTGTTGCTCAGGAACTTTCAATCAATGGAAATAATGCCCTCAAGAATCGTCTCCTCGCCATTGCCACAGAAGTTGTTTCTGATATTAATGATCAGCCGAGTCCCAGCGTTCTCTCAGCAACCAAACAACAAACAAAATACCATCCCAGCACTTTCAGCAATGCAGACAAACTTCAGGACTCTCCATCAAACATTTCTGACATGTCAGTTGGTAACATATGCGACGAGCCGCGAGCACCGAGAAGTCTGTCGCCTGTAAGTGAGGAATCTGCAGGAGATAACACAACTGCGAACATAGATCCTGCAGCAAGGACATATGTGTCATATTCTACACCTTCTTTGGACGATGTTACAATGGTTCAAGCAACGCCAGACAGATGTGTTAAACCATATGTGACAGATCTCGTGGCAGGTGGCAGTAGGACAGAGCTGGACGTGTCACGTGATATCACTAATAATACAACGGGTGTTCCTCACCCACTTCAGTACCAACACTTTGTGGTGGTTGCCATAGATATTGGAACTACATACAGTGGATATGCCTTTTGTTTCACCCGGGATCCAGACTGCAACATTCACATGATGAGAAAATGGGAAGGTATTGTTGCCCCGCACAGTTTTTATTATATTAACTTAGTGCTAATTATAAAAAAGGGTTACAAGAATTTTCCCGCTGAAGGCCATTTGCTGATACGAATCTTCGTGGGAAGTTTTGTATGTGGGGTTCATACTAAAAATTTGTTAACATATTCCGATTTTGGTTAAAATCGGAGTAGTGAAATGAAGCAGGATGGAATAGGCAGAGAATAACGCATGCAGGTGATAAAAGAGAACTTAAAAGACGGAAACGCTTGCAACAAGCAATCACATGTGGGGGGATAATATCGAATTTGTTTCTAAAGCAACAGAATACAAGGTGTGGACTAGATTCATCTCCAGTTGCGGACCCTTTGGAAAATGATAATTAACCTTCGACATTTATAAAATTCAGGAAATTTCTTGGATGTGAACAACTACAAACCTCTGAAGCATAAGTCTTATATAACGAGTTCAGTTATTAGAAAGATACAGCTCTTTTGTTTATCTTATGTTTATTGGACCGTGCATCATCTTGATAGTTGAATAAAGAGAGACCAACTTGATGTCACTTGCTTTATTATTTTATTATTTAATGCTCAACATGTTTCGGATGTTAATACATCCATCCTCAGGAGCCTGCGACTTATTTGTTGAGTTATTTCATGGGTTGTATTGCTCTGGTTCGATGTGTGTTGGTGTTACGGTGTGGTTTGGCTGGGGTGGTGTGGTATCCGTATGCAGGCTGAAGCAGTGCTTCAGCCTGCCCAGCCAAACAACAACGTAACACCAACACACATCGAACCAGAGCAATACAACCCATGAAATAACTCAACAAATAAGTCGCAAGCTCCTGAAGATGGATGTATTAATATCCGAAACATGTTGAGCATTAAATAATGTAATAATAAAGCAAGTGACATCAAGTTAGTCCCTCTTTATTCAACTATACAACTCTTTGTTTCACTGTTGTCACTATCATATATATATATATATATATATATATATATATATTACTCCCAGTAACAGAACTATTACCGAAAGCGCCCGTTTCTCGCCCCAAATTTTCATAAAAAGAAAGTGCGTGTTTATCAAGATGTGGCCTAAACACACGTTTTGATGGTCGTATTACTTTTGATGTCTATAGTGATCGCTTTATGCATTAGCTTGAAAGATTGTCCAGAGACGGAATAGCGGTGCACATGGCAATTTTCTGAGGAAGAGGAAAAGAAGAAAGAAATGTAGTCAGTCGTTTACACTGCAGAATCAGAAATATTATGCATTTAGTTTTATCACATAGACGGATGTTCCGAATAAAAGCTTAAAATCAACATGAATTCGTGAAAGCTGAGTGAGTGATTTGCAGTACAGAGATGGTTGGTTAGTTCTAGCCAACTGCCGATAGATTTCCCGTGGCTGCGTATGGCCGCGTGCTGCTGCTTTATGAAGGCTCTGGCAGAGCAGGCTACTAGCTCATATAGGAGGTGGCGTTCTGCTACTGTGTTGCTCGCAAGTTCAGTTATCCTAAACTCCCCCCCCCTTTCCGTTTCCGAACATCTTACATTCGTCCATTTCCGCCTCATTTGGTAATCCAGCTTACCGGTTTCAGAATTTATATAGTTCTGTATGAAAAATGGAAGTATAGTGTGAATCGCGAGCCGAGAAGCTTAAGGGAGTTTAAGAACTAGGGAACTGTTTAAGGGAAATATCTGTATGAGAATTACATAAGCATCAAAGTTGTGAATATGCAGCCCTAACATATTTGGATTTTATATCCACATATGAGGCAATAGTGTAATTTGTTCCTTTTACGATTTGTTCTGTGGGCTGTTAGTTTGAGTGCCATTAAGAGATGTAATTATTGATGGGCTTCGACAACAGTGAGGTTAATTGTAACACACAGGCTTTTGACAACGGTTTTACAGAGTAATATTAGCAGCATTTATAAGATCTTTTTTTTTTTTCGATTGTTGTGAAAGTACTCAACACAATACATGGGTTTCGGAAACAAACTGCTTCCTGCTCTCACTGAAGAAGGAAGCAGTTTGCTTCCGAAACGTATGTATTGTATTGAGTATTTTATTACAGTGGAAACACTACCTTTAAACACTGCTGTTTTTACTAACTTCTTTGTTTTTTACGACGCTGCGAACCGATTCCGTGTCATGGCTTCCTCTTATGGGGGCTTCATGATCACACTCATGTACACACCACACTCGGTAGGACTCCTCTGGACGAGTGATCAGCCCGACACAGAGACCTCTCTATCTGACAACACATCATTCACGACAGACATCCATGCCCCCGGGGCAATTCGAACCCACAATCCCAGCCAGCGAGTGGCTGCAGACCCACACCTTAGACAATGCAGGCATTGATATTAATAGCAGTGAGGCTAATTGTCTAATCGATCGGACCGTCTCATTATGGCAAAGTACATACAAAGTAAGTCAATAGCTATCACCTCTGCCAATTCCTTAATATACCAAAAAGCAAAGCTTTGTCTCGATTACTAAATAAGTTATTCTCTTCGAATTTACCGACATTCGAACACGTGGCGGTAGTGTCTTAAGTGTGCAAATGGCAAAATGTCTACCAAACCGATAATAACCGTAAGTGGGGACGGTACACCGCCTTAGCCACGAATTTCCGGCGCGTTGTCAACAGTCCAATAAAGAAAGACGACGCTGAATTATGCCATACGGACTACATTAATAATGAATTAATTTTGGAAGCATTGTAATAATAATAATACTAATAATAATAATATAAGACTTCACCATTACAATTATTTTCGGCGCAACAATGAGGCAAGATATGAAACATCAGACTTACGACATTAACTGCCACATACCGCGAATACCAGATCAATGTAGCTAAATGTCTGAGTGTTCAAATGTTGTACGTTGCCTGATTGCTTCTGAGAGCAGAATGTGGTGATGGTAAATATTCTGAGTTATCGTTGTGTAATTTGTGAACGAACGTCATTGTGTGCGAAGTCTGAGATCCTCACTGCAGTGGTGATGAAGATTAGGCCATGTGGAAAATGACGTCATGTCGATTAGTAAATTTTGGAGTTTTTTGACCCTGAAGATGGAGGCAACTAACTCTGCGGGATGTCAGCGATTGTTTATCGTTGGAAACGGCGCCATATCCCAGAGGACTCGTACCGTCATCATTATACTGGGATATTAAATCCGAGTTCTGTCAATAGTCACTTCCCGTCGGCTCGCTTTTCTTATACGTAAAATTACGAGGTGCAATAAATAACTTGTGTTTTTAAACATATCGCTTGTTTGCGAGGCGAAGTAAAACATCTTCAGCGCCTTCTGTAAATACGGTGAGTGAAGTCTTAATAGCGACAGCAGCTGAACTAAAATGTGCGGACCGGGGTCACGGCAAACTGGAACAGCGGCGAACGCTGTGCGAGCTACCATCATGCGAGTTGTTAGACAAAACAGCTTCACTGCATTTCACCTGGAAGGCCACGAATGAATGGGAGGATCATAGTAAGACAGTTGTTAAGGGAAGAGTTTCTGGCTCAAGATTGTGATATTCATGGCGACGAACGTTCAAAATCTGCTACCGCACTGTTTACAAATTGCTGCTTTTGTGATATCATACGCAATTTCTGCAGCTCATCTGTTCGTATCTTGATCATTTGATAGTAATGTCAACATGTTACCTAATAGTATAAATAACATTTTTACGAGTGACGCGTTACTTCACAATGCCTTGAAATTTCTCTTTAACCGTTTGAATACTGACGTTCATCTGTTATTATCTACCATACTCGTGTATAATAATTCAATTCCTACCTCACAGAGAACACAGTGAATGTCCATTACGAAAACCAACCAGTTCGCGCGGTATAGGGAAATTGTCTCTGTTCTGATAACTCTATGAATAGTTGTATATAGGAGTTGTTGACGTGTCCTGTACAGTTTTGTCAAAAGGATGAATAAAATCTAATCTAATCTGATCTAACCTAATCTATGAAACCTAAATACACTGTGTGGTAAAAAGTAGATTCGGTTCATGTTACAGCAAATGATACCCACAGTTATCGCCAGGCTTAAAGAGGTTAATATTTTTGACAAGATGCTGAGAAAGTTTGAATGCTGTAACGAAGGGGGTGATGGAATTTCTTGTCGCTTGGGGTGGGTGGCATTTGGGCTTGCAGTGACTGGTCTCATGCAGTGGCGAATCCGGATGGGGAGGTTAGGTCATGGGATGGAATTCTATACCTTTCTGCTAGACTTGACCTCCGGATAAGGATTCGCGCCATTGGTCTTGTAAGTAATTAATTACAATTTATGTGTGGCAGAACAAAAACAAAGAGACAGTGGATCAGAGAATGCTTAACAAATTGATCCGAAACGAACTGCAGTCTTACATTCCTCTTAAAGGTGGCTTGTTTTTGTGACGATCGGGAGTTATTGTTGCCGGCTGTGTTCAGACTGTTTGTTTGGTGGCTCGAAATATTCACGCTGAAGCGCCTTTTGGCAAGGCTGTCTTTGAACTAATGCCTCTGTGCCAAACCACTCGAACTCAGGGCTCCGGTGGATCGCGTTGCTAGGATTCGCGTTCGTGAAACCGCCCACATCTACGCAGACACAAGTCTGAACAACACGAGCACAAATAGTCTGGACGCCTATGAAGTACACGGATCTGTTTTTTAATGTTCTATTTATTTCGGCCTTGGCCTTACGTACAATGTAGGCCTAAATAATCCAGCAACAAAATGCATTTTAGTTTATGGGCTAAAAACTTTGATTCGCTTGTAAATGGTCATAGAAAAAAATCGACCTGCAGACAGGATTATTTTAACACTATCAATGTAATTACAACAACTACCACCACCACCACTACTACTACTACTACTACTACTACTCATAATAATAATAATATTAGACTAATGCATTAGTAAATGAGAATTGATTTGAACTAAATTTTTCTTATTTTTTATCTCTTATTTGGGGGGGGGAGGGTGAAGAAGCATATCACATTAGGTCATCCAGGTTTATATACTGAGTTATGTATTTCAGCTCTGCATTTTCATAAACTTTGACACAGTATTGCTGTAGGTATTGCTCGGTTTATTGATCAGCATCTTTGATATCACACTGGGGGTGTACATAGTAAGTCTGTTGAATTTCCATGAGTCATGAAGCTAAATCTTCAGATCAGTGTGCTTACTTACCTCTTTGTTCTGCTTTTCACTCTATGTTTGAGCTGTTAGACATAGCAGTGTATTGTATGTGCCTCTTTTGTCCCTATGTTAACATATATGGTGTCAGATCTATTATTTGACATGTCTGTTATTACTGGACATTGTCACGCCTCAGAATATTCATATTCACACAATGAACTTGGTAGATCTATGCTTTTACTGTGTTTTGACAGGGTCATACCTTATAGCTAGCACTTGATAAATAGTTCCTGATAATATTCTATCTGATTCTATATCCAATTAGCCATCCATCAGGCCAGGTCCTTAATACAGTATGGTATATTTTCCACCATTAACACTCTTCATAGTTCAAATAATGGCACAACAAATAAATTTTTCATGGTGTTTCACAGAATACCGTGTCATCGTAGTGTTTTCTGAATGGAAAGGGTTTGGAAACCACTGCTCAATTGGCTAGAATTTCTAACCAGTTTTGTGGTACAGATGGTTTTTCTTGCAGCTCTGGTTTGAATGTGTTTTTCTATAGGAGGAGACCCTGGTCTGAACAACCAGAAGACACCCACCACTCTGCTCCTCACGCCCAGTCAGGATTTTCACTCATTTGGCTTTGCAGCCAGGGACTACTTTCATGACTTGGACATACAGGAGGCTAAAAAGTGGCTCTATTTTGACAAGTTCAAAATGAAACTCCATCACAACCAGGTACAGTTTGGGTAAAATAAACTGACCCCCTGGTAGCATAATTCAACGTTTGACGTGTGATAATATACTAGTAACATGCAATAGTATTGGTAACACTATTAGACAGTCTGCTGTCAATTATAGCCTCCTTAAAATATGTACCCCCTTTATTTTTTCCCAATTTTTCCAAAAGGTGTTCCTTCCAAAATGCTGCATGCATTTCTTCTACTCTCAACTCAGCCACATGGCCAGCCCATCATGTGAGTACTATGTTGTATTTCTATACCTTAAAAATACTAGGTGATCTGTATAAAGAATGGAATTCATTGATGTATGATATGTGATGTCCAATTGATAAGCATTAAGCAACATTTAATTTTTGTTGGTTCTTCAATAAAACATTAACATGGGCTCCATGAGGGCAGGAAATGGAAAACTGCCATAGAGAAATTTTCTTGTGGCAAAACCATTTTTATTGTCTCATCATGTCAGTTGCTGTTGTTTGACATGATAATGCCTGAAAGGTATGTAAGCCCAAAGCCAACTATAAGAGTTATATACATTATCTGAGATGTTAATCATAACCCTAGCTTTTTAAACGATTTTGGATCATCTTTATGACCCTGAAAATCCATTTCCATCTCTGAACTCTTATTATATTTGTTCTCTCATATTTAATATAACTGCCATCTGATTACACTTGACTCACAGATAATTAGAAATACATTGGAGCTACGTTTCTTTTTGTCTTAGGACCTGAACCGAAACACTGAGATACAGGCAGCAAATGGCCAGTCAGTGTCCGCCCTCACTGTGTTTGCTTATGCACTACATCATATGAAGATCCATGCTTTGATGGAACTGTCTGACCAGACTGGCTCAAATGTTGCCATTGAAGATGTCCGTTGGGTGGTGACGGTACCAGCCATCTGGAAACAACCTGCCAAACAGTTTATGAGAGAAGCTGCATATCAGGTCAAGGATTTTTTATGTCAAAGTCCGTACAGTTTATGACCAATACTGCAGGTGTCTGTTACATGACATTTATGTATGACATTAGTCATTGCCACTCAGAGACATTCTGTGTAGTAATTGTACTGTTATCATAAAAGTTTGGTATGAAATGGATTTACCATTGTTTACCCCAATAAACTTGTGTTACGGTATGAACTTGCAGTAACTGGCTTGTGGTGGCATCTTTTGAATACATCAGTGAAACTTTGGATTTCATAGAACCACAGTAGTGAATTTCTTGACCAGCTGTGTGACTGTTTAAGACACTGCTCCTTGTAAAAGTACTGTAGGTATTTGTGCCAACCAAACATTAAGAATTTATGCATTCTCTGGGTTTCTTTCTATTGCCAGGCAGGTTTATGTGAGCCAGACCGGCCTGAAGGCCTCCTGATTGCGCTAGAGCCTGAAGCAGCTTCCATTTGTTGCCGTAAATTGCGTCTGAATCAACTTGTGCCAGAAAAACCCATTGAACAAACAGAGCTGAAACCAAGGCGATCTTCCAGTTCCACTTTGAGTCTTCCTCTGGAACCAACTGGAAACAAACTGGTTCTTGAGGACAGCAGGGAAGGTACTATCTATCACTATGTGTGTCTGTGTGTATAGAGGGTCCCATCAGAGAATACTGATTACATGCCTACATTTCATTAAAAGCAAAGAGCAACAGTTTGCCTGTTTTTCAGTATTGAAGGAAAACGAAATATATGTAGGAGTGTATATACATGTGCACATACATTGTGTGAGTGTATGAGTTGTATGCGGCAAAAATACATAAACTTCATATTACTGTGGGTCCACAAATCCTTCTTTTTTTGAGTTCCACCCAACAAAGTACACTGCTCCCTGTAATAATCATTTCAACTAATATTATAAACTTTGATAATTCCTGTCTTTCTGTTCCTACACATATCATATTTGACCTTAAATATTTTCCTAATAGTGGAACTGTGTAAAATTTTCATGTCATTATTGTGAAAACAATAGGGATGGTTATTCATTTAATGAATTGGTGGACATGTACAGTACATGCTTGTTATGCATGGCTGTTCATATGACAGTACCTGGGACATTAGATTCCCCTGCCAGGAATATTTTTCATACCAACAACTTTCAAAACAGGAAACGTTTCTCACCACAGATTGTCAACATACAGTGACTGGAACTTGTAGCCTAAGGGTCACTGGACATAATGACAGAATGAACTTATTGCTCAGGCAATACATGATACATGTGAAATGGATTAAAATATTTACACAAATATGAGAAAAAGGACACAAATGTTGGTTAGGCATGTTACAAGAAACTCAATCCACAGGATAACCTAACATTAATTACTTAAGCAAACTGAAACAGAAATTGCGACATCTGTGAAACTGACACTAAAATACCCAGCTAAAGTAGAACAAAATATACAGAACTCTGAACATTTAAATGGATGATCTGGTTCCATAATTACTAGCCTAGGTTTCTGAAAGTTTCATATTGATTTGTGTCACTACAGCTGTTACCCTACCACATATTTTTACGCCAGTCATGCAGCTACTGCCATATCATATTATTGTAACTCATAAACTGAATGCCCAGTGCCTTACTTTAGATAATAAATGTGGTGTCTGAGGAGCATTTAAATTCACTACTAAGGTGTTAAATTTGTAGTGAGTATAGGCTTATAAGTTCCTGATAATGAAGAGAGCACAGGTTTCCAAAATGATGGACTCAACTCTGAACTGACTGAGAAGATCTGTAACATCTTTAATCACCACAAAAGCTTTCAATTTTATATTGTAATATTCATATACAGGTTTATTTAAACGATTATAGAGATTTTCTTCTTCTGCGTGAATATATATTTTCATTAATATCTTCATTGTAAATAAAAAAATGAAAAAGCTGTATGCAGTCTTAACACAAGGAATAAATACATCTTCAGAAACCAACTGTCAACCTTTCATGTGTTCAGAAAATTACTTACTATCCGGGCATCAAAGTATTCAACTGTTTACCATGTGGACACAAAAGTATGATAAATTTAAAGGTGAAATTTAAGGCAGCATTAAGATGAAACTTAAATGGACACACTTCACTTCTTTTGTTAATATATTTCTAACATTTAAATATGACTCAAAATTTACTGTCAGTTGTATATAATTAGATGTGGTGTAACATCTGATTACTGTGCATGAAATACTTATATTATTTTTGTGTTGCACTAGTTCTGTATGTTTGTATTTTTCATGGATTCCTGCACATTTGACTAGAGTCTGGATCACTGGAATCTATGATATGTGTATGTATGTGTAGGAAAATAAAGTTCAGTGTTCAATACCATCTTTAGGTACACGATATATGGTGGTGGATTGTGGAGGAGGAACAGTAGATATCACAGTTCATGAACTCAGTGAACATCATGGCACATTGCGAGAACTTCACAAAGCAACAGGTGGACCTTGGGGATCCATGGGTAAGTGGCAGTCATTTGGGCTTTGTACTGAGTTGTATATGGGCTGTTTGTTTAACCCTATCCTTGTTAATGCTCCAATTAAATGATAAGACAGGCTCTGCTAGACTTGTCATGATAAAGTTTGACTAGGATGTGGAGGCTGATTTCCGCCGCAAGTAATGACAGATGTCACAAGAAAGCAGAATATCTTACAAGTAAACTTTAAGAATATTTCAAGAAGGAAGTAAAGACCATTAATCACAGCAACATTTATTTCAGCTTATTGTTTGCTACATATTTTGGCTTTTGTGAGAAGCCACCATCACACAATAAAAATACATCAAGAAAGATAATTTAAATGGAACTGATGGGAATGATAGTTTTTCAGGTAGCTGAGATCCCAACTTTACAAAAATTGGTGTTGTATAAGCCAAAACTAGATAAAAATCGAAATTTTGTATTAAAATATAATAAATGTAAAGGTAAAGCAATCCCATTACAGGCCTGGACAGGCCTTGAGGGTTCCAGAAGGTTGAGGCTCCCAGAATTCAAGACAGTCGGCACAGGAAGGTGGTAAGGTTGTCAGCCCTATGCACTGGCCACCATAATAAATGTATAGTGTATTAAAATATTAAATATATTTTAAAAATTCTTGTTTATCTTTTTCATGTAGGTTTCTTTTTCTTAGCAAGTTCTTTGTAATGAGCCTGGAGTTTTTTTGAATATCATGAAGCGCCAGGCTTCACAGTAAGGTGCTGAAGTACTCTCAGCCACATAAATTATAAAAAATTCCATCAGGAGAGGGGAATTGGATATGCATTAAATGGGAAAGGATGGAGGAAGATGTTCAGTCTGTTTCAGTGTACTCTTATGACTTTTACCTGCAGACAAAAAACAACAAGAAAACCCTGTTCAGGCTAAGTAGTGCTCCAGCTGAGATTCAACCAATAGGCTCTCTAAGTATATATAGGCCAGATTTGTTGCTGCCATGCTAACGTGTCTAATACATATCACATTTTGGGTTTTGTATATTTAGGAATGCATGCATAAATAATATTGTACTCCATCTAGTAGTTCCATAAATTTCTTTAAATTACTCTGTCAGACAAGCAGAAAATAAGAGTTTTGTTATGAATAATCATATATACTAGAACTGTTTCGTTGTCATTATGAGAGAACAGAAATTTCCATTATGCATTCAAAAGGAAATAATGAAGGAAAGGAAACTTATTTTCTTTAGAAAACAACTACCACAATGGGCAGGATCAATCTGTGCATGCTGTCTATGTCACTAGCTTGGGAGTAAAGGAAGACAAACTCATATACAGGCAACCTGCGGGTTATATGAGCTTATATGTACTTTTTGGTCAATCAATGTATAAGACTGTTCAAGGTGCACAAACACTATATTGCGCTTGGTAGGTAAATTTCCATTACTGGGGATATTTTTAAAAAATGAGTATACACCCAAACAGACAGATTGTGTCAGACAAATGAAGGATTAATTTCTGTGTGTATAATAACGTTATTTCCATTCATTTGTTTACTGTACTCCAAATATTTAAGGTTTTAAGACAATTACAATTTGCTTAGTACCTCAGCAGAAAGACACAATATCAATAGCACACACTACATACACTGATGCATCTGGGGCTTAGTAATTTGAGTTTTGACACATATAAAAGTTGAGACATAAAGATTGGTGAAAAGAACCTTTCAGTAAGTAGGGGAGTGTTTGTACTACATAAACAACAAACATTACTGACACTGAACTGACAGCAAGCTTAATTTGGTGACATCATCAACTCATAAAACCAACCTTCCATGCACTGGAATGTATACACAACAGATGCATGTTTTGGCACTCCATCTGTGCCATCATCAGGGAGCCTTCATAGTGGTTAAAGTAGTGCTCTCGAAACAGTCTGCTGTGTGCAGCACAGTCACACACTTGGAGACTTAGTAAAATTTAAATTAAAATGCAGAAGAAACCACCCATAAAATTTTAAAATGTTAAAACAGTAGTGGAGGTATTTCTTCAAGCTAAATGTAGGATTCAGTCATAGCATATGTGGAGCTCAAAGAAATACCTGCATTTTTTTTTAACATTGTAACATTTTGTGGGTGCCTTATCCTCTCTTTTAATTGTAATTTTAATACATGTGCAAGTGTGTGACTGTGCTACCTACGGTGGATTGCTTCGAAAGCACTGCTTTAACCACTGTGAAAGCTCCCGGCCATTTTGAAAGCACTGCTTTAACCACTGTGAAGGCTCCCGGATGATGATGGCACCCATCGAAATATGTAAGAGATTTTTGCATCTGTAGTGTATGTAAGGTTGCTTTTATGATTTGTTTCTTATACTGTGCATGGTAAACATAGTATTAAAATTGGGGAAATCATGTTTTTAATTCAAACACTATATGCTGCTTTACATGCTATATGTCCTAAACCCCTGATCCCTTTCTTAGTTGCTGCCAATGTGTGTCAAATGTATGGTTTCATCAGAGTCCTTGCACTGTGATTTATTTTCAAGAACTGAATGCATATAAACAAAGGAAGGTGTGTTAGCTAAGTCATTAAAGAGACAAGCTGTGGGCCAGACAGACTTGGTTTAGTTCACAGTAGCATCACTTATTGTCTCCTTGTTACCATGTTCAGAATGGCTGTGGCCTGTACCCCACCTCCTATGTAAATGGAATTATTTGAGAATGTCCTTGGGAATCAGAGTAACTGGAGGTTGAAGGCAGTAATTCAACTTTACCTACTTTAGATTTAGAATATTTGGAAATGATTTCATGACCTGTATATCCCATCAGAGTGTCAAGCACCTCCACCTTTTGTTGACAAAATGGCACCTCTTACATGAAGGAACATGTTTTGCAGGTGTTGATTATGAGTTTGAACGGATGCTTGAAGGTATATTTGATGCTGAATTCATGGCTCAGTTCAAGCTCAAACGCCCAGCCGCATATGTAGAGCTTTTGCTGAGTTTTGAAGCTCGCAAAAGAAGTGCCAGTCCTCACCGTGACTCATCACTCAACATTTTCCCACCATTTGCCTTCATTGATTACTACTGTAAATTCAAAGGAAAAGAGGTATGTGGAAATTTATTTGTGTTGTGACTAATCATACTTATCTCAATTTATGATGTGTAATATTAGTAATATTTTAAGAGCATGGTGAGCAACTTTCATTGTACAAAGGATATTTCAGTGACTGTAGAATCAGTCAAGGCCATAAACACAATGACTATTACAAAACACACACTTCCTTCAGTGCAGGGTGTTACTGGTACACCAGTCTTTTCAACACAGATGTTGTTGACACTTTATATCACACTTCCCAGGCCATACAAAGTGAATGCATTCATGGGCTATGGCAGTCATTTTTACAATCTTCCCATCTTGTCATATGGGATCCTCCATTTTGGGTGATATCATGCTGCTGTGTATTTCTTAAAAATAAGGTGTTAATTATCTGACCAAACACAGTCATACAGATCCAGTATATTAGCCTTTTATTACACACTACAGCATGTTTCGGCTGTCCAGATCAGGTAGCTGCTGGATAAACCAAAAGAATATGAAAGGAGAGAGGCCTCTCTTTACAGTGGTACAAATTATAACAATATTATTCCTTAGGTATAAACAATGTGGAACTGTAATATAAATGAGATAAAGACAAAATAAAATATGATAGAAGAGATAAAAAGATAAAAATGAGTATTGGAAAAGCCTTAGCAGTTTATGTTTGTTAGAGCAGTGTGTAGTGTAGTATTTTGACAAAAATTCTCGTGTCTGGGTTTGTGATTATCTTGAAATGGAACTCTCGAGTTGTCTCACTTGTTCTTAAACCCCTTATGCTTCCAAGTAAATGGGAGTGAGCTGAGCATGTTCCTGAGTATTGAAAACAGTCAGTGCAGTCCAGAACTGTCATATACAAGACAAGTAACAATTTTTATGTAAATATAAGCATGTAGTAGACTGCGTACAATGTATTACATAAAAATTGTTACTCATCTTGTATACAACAGCTCTGGACCTCACTAACAGTTTTTGATACACAGGAACATATCCAGCTCACCCTTTTTTACTTGGAAATATAAGGGGTTTAAGAACAAGTGAGACAACTCAAGAGTAATATGACAAGATTATCACAAATCAAGATGTGAGACTTTGCATCAATATACGGACTACACTAGATATTGCTCTACCAAACATAGACTACAAAGGCTTTTCCAATACTAATTTTTATCTTTTTGTTTATCATAGTTTACCTTGTCTTCATCTCATTTATATTACAGTTGCACATTGGATATGTTGTTGTAACTTGTACTACTGTAAAGAGAGGCCTCTCTCCCTTTGTATTCGTCTTGTGTACCTAGCATTTACCTGAAGATGGCTGATCTGGATAGCCAAAAGAAGTTGTAGTGTGTAATAAAAGATTACTATACTAGATCTGTATGATTGTGTTTGGTTGGAAAATTAACACTTTATTGAATCCTCTGTTGCCATTACTATGAATGTGTGTAACATTAAAATTAACATTTGACATTTAAATGCATTTTCCTAACAGCTTAGTATAAATTCTACTGTCAAATACTGCCTTTATTTCACTGCATAACTACTGCAACTGTAGTACATCACAACCTATGAGCTTTTATAATTTGCAAGAAATTCTCCACCTTTTATCGTACATGAAGTTTAATTACTGTGTTCATTAGAGCCTGCCACTGGTTACAATTCTGAGACACTATAATCCAATCTCTTATTCTTGAACACATTTTAAGATTATTTTAATATTGTCATCACATCTACAACTAGGAATTTCCTTCATACTTTCCACCTAAAATTTTGTATGCATTTCTCATTTCTGCAATGACTGCCCCACCCTTCCTATTCTCATTAATTTGATCACACCAATAATATATAATGAAGGGTACAAAATTATAATGAAGCTCCTCTTTTCACAGTTCTTCTACCTTCCTGGTACTTCCTGTCTCTTGACGCTAAATACTCTCTTCAGCATCCTGTGCTCAAACACATCTTCGTGTGTACAAATTTAATATATGATAAGTTAGTAGCCTGTACTGTTACAAAATGTTCAGCAGTTCCTGATTGTAACGTTAAAAATTCTGCTAGATGGATGTTTGAATTCATACAAGTGAACTGCATTGATTATTTATGACTGCCAACATAATGTGCAATTAAAACCCACCCTGTAAAATAAATGAATAGGTGAAAATCAAAGGTTCTGTCGATGTATTGGTTGATATGTACTTGGTAAATCCTGCAACATTATAAGATTGAAGCATATTCTCCATAGCTTGTAAATTGGAAGGCTCATTTTTAAAAGTGGAGTACATTAGGCAAAGCTAAGATATTTGATGTACATGGATCACAAATTCCTTTTCTGTCTTATGAACTGACATGTTACAACTGCTTCCTTCTGAGGCAATAAAAAATTCACTCATATTTATGATCCTAGTCCACTGGGAAAAACTAAATTTGTTAGTACTGCAATTTTATACAAAGTGTTGCAAATGATATTTTAGGTTGAACAGGCTGTGAAGAAATATGGCAGGAAGGATATAACATGGTCCACTCAGGGGATGCTGCGCCTACAGCCAAATGTCATGATGGAACTCTTCAGGCCAGTGGTGGATAAAATAATACAGGTTGGTTACTGACATGCCAAAACATCTCCTTCTGACATTTTAGTATTCAAAATTAAGAGAAAACATATCCTGTCTAAACAAATGTAAAATAATCACATATATTAGGCTGGTCCTTTAAAATATGCTGCTTTTAAATTACAGAAGTTGTGAATAGGTCCAGGTTATTTAACACTGTGTCAACTGCAAGTATTATTCTGAATTGAAGGGATGAGATTACAGGGTTGTGTACAGTGAATACTAAATGGCAGAATATGGAATTATAGACATATATCACGGTACTGGCCAGGCTGGTGGGATGAAGAAAAGCAATGAAAACCCTGGATCAAAATAGCCAGTGTCTCAGTCAAGACTCAAACTGGCTACTCCCAGAATAAAAGTGAGATACATTAGTGTTGTGCCAGCATGTTCACTTCTCTCTGTGTTTAAAATGCAAAGGCAAAGATTTCCCTGAGCCAAAGTACCATGCCGTGAGCGCTAATGGGAAAGATGATGTAAGCTCTGCATTTTTAATCACTGCACTGGATGGAGGCTGTAACTTTACAGTTTGGCCCTTTTGTTACCAATGATATAACCTGTGGTGCTCATTTTCTAGGAGTCTGTGTTCAAATGTAGTGGCAAAAATAAAATCCTTGTCTTTGCTGGGAATGATAAACTGACCACCATTCAGTAGCTTGTCACTTTACTAAGTAAACCATCTTGTTAAAAATTGAGGGTGATTCAGGAGTTAATAGAGAATGTTTAACACAGATAATGAGAGAGAAACTACATATCTTTTGTCTTTTGATCCATATGGTATACAGCAATAGCACATTGCTCAGATTAGTTTACATTCCCTTGGTTCATCCTGTTTTGAGAATTTTTCAGTGCTGTTAATTTCAAGAATTGGCTCCTGCCTTGTAATATTTTGAAGTTAGTGTGTATAATATTTGGCAATGTAAGGATATTTATGAAAAGGGACAAATGGAAGAGGAATAATTCATGACCCGTTATTCCAGAATCTACTGGAGGATGAGGAAAGAAATGTTATTTAAAACTCTAACAGCACATTGCCTGTCATTTATCTTGCTTGTTTCTAAACCACAGTTCCTATGTTTTAGCACATTCGGGATGTTCTGGACAGTCCAAGAGTGAATGGCATTAAGTTCTTGTTTCTTGTGGGGGGATTTGCAGAGTCACAGATCCTGCAGTATCAAGTTAGGAAGACTTTCGGTGACAAGGTGAAAGTTATCATTCCACAGGTAATGGATTGAGTTTGTAGTTTCTTAAAAGTGGTTCAGTGAACAAAATATGTTATGTGACATAAAAAACAGACCTCATTCAATAATTAATATTTTGTTTGAAATATTTTGATGTTTTTTTGTTGTTGAGAGATTCAAAATTGTATTCCTTACTTTTAAAAACCAACAAAATGCACTCATTACAATACAATAAAACAGATCACAAAACACATTTCATATCAGATGCCAACTCCTACATGTTTTAGCACCAAGATGCCATAATCAAGGAGAGTATCAACAACAAAGATTCATGGGTCCAACACATAATTCAGGTGCTCTTCCCCCCACTTGCAATATAAAAGGTAAAGTCTTAAAATGATCAGTACATAGAATACACTAGATACTATATACTCTGACGTGGGATACATCATGTGCTTCAGCCAGAAGAGATCCCTTTGGATCATATTTTGATGCGAATGTTTGTGTGCACAGCCCAGGAAGAATAAATGGCTGCAAATGTGTAGCAGCAGAGGCTCACTGTTGTGTGGTGTTGTTGTAGCAATGTGGACATATACTTGTTGATGTGTAATCTGGAGTTGTAACATTGTAAGACTTTTAACTTTTATGATAAAAGTGAGGGCAAATAGCACCTGAATTTTGTGTTGGACCTATGAACCTTTGTTATTGATAAACTCCCTTTGTGTCGAAACATGTGGGGATTGAGTTTTGTTATGTTTTATTGTATTTTAATTAGTGCATTTTGGTGGTTTTTAAAAATGTGAAATGTAAGAAAATGCATGATATGTATAATATAAAATTTAAAGCTGTAATGTATCAATGCATATAATTAATATTCAATGATGATTAACACACTATTCCACATAACTGGCAATCAAGATATAGCAACCTAAAATTTCAGTAATATAACTAAACTAACTTTCCCCATGTCACAGAATTTACTGAAATCCCCAGTCTTATTCATTTCTTCAGCAGACATTGCAGTTTCTTCTCTGTGTTTTCTGCCATAGCAGTTGGGTACTGTAATAGGCCACCTCCTGTCATCTAGTGTCATGCTGAAGACTTAAAAAGAAATGTAACTTATGTATTTGAGAAATAGAAGGGCATAAGTCCAATACCTACATGCATACATACACATATATATTCCATGGATCCATTAGTGTGTCATAAAGATAGCAATGTGGAATAAGTCATAAAAATTTACAGTGTAAAATATTACAAAACATTTTACAAAAACAGTATTATAAATCATCTTTACACATAAAAAAATTCATCTACAGAATAAAAGAATTGTATATGTAGGTATTTTTTTAAGGCTGCTTTAAATTTTGCCTTGCCATTCTTGAAGATTGTTGCATGAGGTGGTAAACTGTTGAAAATTTTTTTGCCAGCATAGAATGTACTTTTTGTCAAGATGGACTGGCATTTGTTCTATGAAGATGATGCTTATTCCATGTATTAATAATGTGTATAGATGAATTTGTTTGAAAAATTTAATGATTTTTGATAATGAAGTTCATTAATGAAAGTATATACTGGCACAGAATAGGCAGAATCTCTGATTGTTTAAATAGACTTCTACAACAGGTTCTGGGTTGTGCACCAGCCACAATTCTGATGATTTTCTTTTGTAAAATGAAAACCTTCCCACTGTTGGATGAATTACCCCAAGAGGTTATTCCACATTTTATAATAGAATGAAAGTGTGCATAGTAAATTAATTGGAGAGTGTTAATGTTACTAATATGGACCATCGACCTAACAGCCTAACATCCTCTGCTTAACTTAGGAATCATTTCCTCAGTACGGTTCTTCCAATTTATGTTGTTATCAGTTTGTAAACCAAGAAATTTTGTAGTCGCTGTGTCTTCTATAAACTTTTCTTTATAACCAATATGTAATGTAGAATGTGCTGAATTCTTTATTATGAATTTAATTATATTTCTTTTATTTAAATTGATAACTAAATTATTGATAACTAAATTATTAGCATTATTTGATATCTGAGATAATACATCATTTTTCATAGACCAATGTGAGACTTCCTGCTGTTTAATTCTTGGGCCAGCTATGCTGGGACAGTATTTGGACTTAAACCATCTGTATCTGGAAGAGCTTGAAATTTTATGAAAAATTATGCATTGTCTCAAATATAATAAAATTTAACTCCCCCATTCTGGTTTTCACATCCAGACTTAATGTCAGATTCTGGAATTGTATATACTGACATACAGAGACAGGAAGGCATTCATGTAATGCTTTGAAAATGACAAAGAAGTAAAAATCTCAAGTGTGGCATATGTGTGTGTGTATGTGTGTATATATATATATATATATAATGACATGACGAGTGCTAACTAACTGTATTAACCAAATTGCATAGTATACCTTCCATGAGCAGTTCATATTATTCCAATGGCCAAGAAACTTATTTTAATGGAATCTGAAGATGTCATTGTGTTCAAATAGCCTACCATTGGACTTCTAATTTCATTTATATGTAATTCATTTTAATATTATCCTCCTATATGTGTTCGAGCCTTTAAAATGGTCTCATCTCTGCAGGTGTTTCATGCAAAGTTGTATACACAGATCTTGTTTCTCCTACGTGCAAAACATGTCTTATTCAACCCATATTCTTCATTGCATATATTTCTTCATGTGTAGGGCGTTTCACTAACAATTCTTCGAGGAGCAGTGCTCTTTGGTTTGAATCCAGGTCTGGTGACAGTTCGGCGATCCAAACAAACATATGGTGTGGGTGTGCTGAAACCTTTTGTGCGTGGGGTTCATCCTCCAGGTAAGTGCGCTGAACTCAATTTGAAAAAAGTTCTTGCTGCATCTAGGATAGTGTTGTGAGGAGGTTACAGGCTTCCTATTAACAGCAATATAGTTGAATTTTTAGGTAATTTTTAGCCACACTTCCTTGCCTTATAAAGACAGACTTGTGAACACATTCGTAAGTCATTTGGAAAACTTAGAATTCATAGATGTAACAACATCATAAAGCCAGTAGTGAAATATCTGTGACAGATTTGGAGCTTATGATTTCCTTAAAGCATTATGATTCATAATGATATAATGGAGACTGTCAACAGAAATTTCTGATAATCAGATTTGATTAAATAAGAAAAATAAAAAAAAGTTTTTGTACACCCCTCATGAAGGTTGTGCTTTCAAGGAGAGCTGGTTTCATAAAGAAAAAGCTGTACTTAATCTGGCTACAGGGGTCATCATCCAGTTTTAAAGAACATTATCTCTTACAGATTGTGTCATGTTTTATGGATGGATGCAAATTTTGATTTTAACAGTTTTTGCTAATCCACCTAACACATTTGATTCTGGTGTAAGGAAATTAAATGTTTGCTGCAAAGAAGCTATAGTTTCGTTTTTATAAAGCATGGGATGATGACCATACTAACTTACTCATTGGAGTAGGGTCCTTCTTGTTGAGCTGACAATAGTTGCACAACTGATAAAAAATTTCCTACTTTGTAAGGAATCTAAAGGCTTGTTACCATATTCACAAATCACGCAAAAAGTCTGGCATTCTGTACAACTTGTTGCAATATTCTATTGGTCCCCTGCCCAGTCCCCAAAATGGAGTACTGCTTTTTGATGGCTGTTCACAGTTTCTTGTTCTCTATATTGGCACGTACACATTCCTAAGACATGGCAGTAAGTTCAAACACTTTACATATGCACTTAAATGACTGGTTTCACATTACATAGTTTTAATCCAATGCTCAGTGTCTTTGACTTAATTAAATATTTACAAAAAACAATCTCTCTTGGACATTTTACCCCTGAGGATGGAAATGTTTTATTGCCTCAAAATGCTGGGATCCCATTACCCAGTAACATAGAGTTGTATCCAAGAAGAATGGAACCCTCATTTACACAACTGTGGAAATGTCAAACCTTGCTATTTCCACATATTTGGGCCCGTGTGACTGTCACATCTAACATTTTAATTTACTAAATTGGAGGAAGTATTTTATGCTAATGGATCTCAGAGTCATGATGTAGAAGCCAAAAACTTTCCTACGCTGTGAACTCATAAAATGTGGAGTCCACCGAACAGATTCATTTAAATACAATCTAACTATTCAGGATAATATTGTATCTATATAGCCCACCTTGTGGGCTGGGTAGCTCAGTCGCTATAGCGAATGACTACGGGCTGGACGGTCCGGGATCGAATCCCGGTGGGGACGAGATTTTCTGCCCGTACAAACCAGTCCTGGGGCCCACCCAACCTACTGTACAATGGGTACCGGGTCTATCCCGGTGGTAAAGTGCAGCTGGGGTGTGCTGCTGACCACTCACCCCCTTCTAGTGCTGCGGTCATGGAAGAGTAGAGCTATACCTCTACCCACCCTCTGGGCCACACTGGGCCTGTAACAGGATCACTTTACCTTTACCTTTACATCCCACCTTATGTTTTGTGTACACAGAGAAACTGATTGAGAAAGGTGGTGTGGAGTGGTGTGCTGATGTGCTGGACAAATTTGTTTTGGCCGAGCAGTCAGTGGAAATTGGAGAGACTGTGGTACGCCGATACACTCCAGCCTGTCCTTCCCAGAGGTCCATTGTCATCAACATCTATAGTGCTGACTCTGACAATGCACAAGTAAGAAACTTGAATTTGTGCCAAGATGCAATTATGTAGGGTTGAATACCTCTGATGTGACTTGTGAAGAGAATACCTTTACATTCAGTATCTTGTCTAATGTGAGAGAAAGAGGAGTTAACATGCTTACTGTGAGCCCCTTAAATGATACAATACGTGAACACAATCTTCACATTACAAAATTCTCAAGAATGATTGCCAGGAGCAGATCCAGGGAAGGGGCACACACCCCACTCATATCTCTGGCTTGTGCATAATTATGTTTCATACTGATTGTATTTTTCCTACCAAATTTAATTTTTTGTTACTAAACACATGCCCCCCCCCTGCCCGCCCAACAATTTCCTGCATCTACCACTGATGAACACATTTAGTTAATAGAGTAGATATACCACATGGTCTGCAATCATCAGTAAACAATTAAAGACTTTTATGAACATTTTAAATTTTCATGATAATCCAAAAACCCTTCGAAGAGTGCCATGTTACCAGAGACCATATGGATCACAAACCCTGCCTTAGACAGCATGTAATGTCAATTTTATTGCAGCATCTCATTTAAATTACTTGTCATATTACCTAATTTTAATTGTAACAACTGCACTAAACATACTTTACTGCATTCTGTTACAGTTCATCACTGACCATGGAGTACATCGCTGTGGAACCCTAAGCCTAGACATTTCAAATGTAAATAACAGCCATAGTAGTGACAGGTGTCGTGAAATTCATACACGTATGGTGTTCGGAGGAACAGAAGTGACAGCCAGTGCACTTGACATAGCAACAGGACACACTGTGCATGCAGAGATGGACTTTCTTACCATACCAAATGATACTGAAGTGTAAACAAAAAATCTCAATCCAAGAGGAATTTTCATTGTATAAATAATCCGTGCTCTCTGTTCACTGATCATGATTCCTTTACAGTGTAAAATAATTCTGTCAAGTACAAATTACTGTGTCTGGCCTCTCAACTGCAGAGTCAGGTGCGCAGATCCATGATAATGTATGTACATATGGCACTGGATTCCTGTCCAACATTATCAGGTTTCAGACCAGTTGGATGCAATAAGACATTTCTACATACCATTCCTTTTCTAAATGTGAAATATAATACTGTTTACCACTGTTTGAAGACTGTGTTATCCTGTAGGTCCCCTCTGCTAGGTCATCACCACCATCATTGCCATTAATGGAAATAAATGGAATCCTGTCTTGTGGATGCTCCCACAAACACTGGACTATTTTTCGTTTTCTAAGTGGGCAGAAGTCAAGAAGGTAAATTTATCATAACTGGCACCATTAAAAAAATAGATATTTGTTCAGGAAAATAATTCATCATTACGTTAAAGGCAGTAAACATTTAAGGGCATTAGATTTTGAGGTTCTGACAGTTGTGACTATGAAAATTAGTGTCTTCTGGGATATGCTGCCATGAAGTCTGATAGAAATGTAACAACATTACAGAGACAACCACTGCCACCATATTTTAGCCTCAAGATAGAGAACATTCTCCAAAACACTGGTAATATTCTACCAGACTACAAGCTTCACAACCAACAAAATAGTAATATTCATTTATGGACAGATTCATAAACAATTTTTCTCATCCAGAAGTTATATGAATAAATCTTAAAATATGTTCTATCCATGTATGATCCTACTGACATAAGAAATATCTTTTTCAGGAAAAGAAGAAATGGAACAGTACTGCTGAATGACTATAACAGCCTGAAAGTCAAGTCCAAGCCAGTTTTTGAATGACTGAATTTTAAACAAGGCTTTCAGAAACAGATAATTTTGTAATTACTTCTGGTAGTAAAGTGTGATTGGTGGTGAGAAGCAAGCTGACTGATGGCAAAGAACACAGTGTACACTGTAGGTATGTTTAGGAAGATGCAGTTCTATATAATCACCCCAACAGCAGCTATGAAGTTATGAAACACCATGTTCATAAGATGTGTCAGAATATTTTTTAAAAAATCTGTAGGGTTTTAGTGGATCATGGAAGAACAGTTTGAGATGGAGAATGCGTGGTCTGAAAAATCTCCATCCATTTTAAGCATGTTTTGAGAAATCATATAAACACTTCATTTCATGATCATGGGATTGGTGGGGAGGGTAACATCCCTTGATCACTGTGGTCTTCTGACCTGAGCCTGCTTGATTTCTTCCTTTAGGGTCACCTCAAGAGTCTCATGGTGAGACCCCTGTGGCAACAGAAGATAATGTGGTAGCTAGAATTCCAGCAGAGTGTGGAACTATGCAGAACACACAGGGATCTCTGTGAAGGTACCAGAGCATGGTGTGTCGCTGCAATGCCTGCAATGAAGTCATTGGCCACCACTTTGAAGAGCTCTTGTGAATCAATTAAAAATGATACCATTAAAATACTACATACAATGTACAACCCATAAGCATTTAAGACAATAGAATGAAAAATTTGACAAAAGTGCTGATCTATGAACTCAGTGCGCTTGGGTTGTCTACTTTTGCAGCCACAGTATTGACACTAATTTTGGTATGAAGGAGATGTTTCCAACCACATGCTCTGTTCCCTATTTCAAAATTGTTCCACTTTGCCCACACGCCCCCCCCCCCCCCCCCCCCCCCCCCCCCACCACAAAAAAAAAAAAAAACAACACACAAACCAAAAAAAAAAAAAAAAAAAACAAACT
>Ga0123352_10002757_pt1 | contig 24880 bp, 27 predicted proteins | sample TergutLab28metaG_FD_89700 | JGI IMG/M metagenome (GOLD analysis project Ga0123352, IMG submission 89700) | Labiotermes labralis P1 segment gut microbial communities from Petit-Saut dam, French Guiana - Lab288 P1 | ecosystem: Host-associated > Arthropoda: Insects > Digestive system > Gut ...
GGCAGTGCTGCAGTATGAGTTGTCATATTGTGTGTGTGCAAGTGTGTACTGAGGGCTGTGTCAGTAGTCTTCCTGTCACATTATGTTACCAGTATATGTTGCTGTGACCAGCTGTAGATGGAGAGACTGAACACAGACAGCAAACAACAAATGGTGTCATATAATTCCACTATGAATATTACGGTTCCAGTATATATCTCCCATTGTGTAATTTTCCACTGCAAGGGATGTTCATTCATTGGAAATGGTGGTAATGTTTCTGTGTTTTATTGTATATAATAAGGGTACAGCTGTGCTACTAGCCCTTAGCCGCCGGACGACATATATATATATAAATATATGAAATATATGTCGCGCAGTGAGCCCTTTAAAGAGCTGAATGGCCACTAAAGTGGCGGGGGGGGGGGAGGGGATTTAATTCTGGTGTAAAAGATTTAGTTCCAGCATCAAAGGGTTAAGTCTGTGGTTGTTGACAGAACATTATGGATTTAGGAGGAACAGTACCATCTGTGTGCAGTGAGACACATCAGACTGTTTCTGCTGATGGAAGTGAGGTCAGTGATGTAATAGCAGTGAAGGTCTTACAAACGCAGGAGGAGGAGGATCATTTGCCAATAGCGTTACCAGCAGTAAAGGCTGCTGATAGGGTGTGTTACGTGTGTTATATCACATGAAGAGCTATCACAAGCTTCCTCAACATCTAGGAAAGCTGAAGTGTTTCTTCCTATTTTCCACTGCGTCTGGTATATGTGTATAGATATAGGGGTCATTGTCCAATAGCTCAGCTTTGATATTCCTGACCACCGATTTTTGTATCATTTTCTACCTGGAGGATAGTAGACTAATAGGTTGTTATCCCTTAGTTTTGATATAGTTGGCCCTCCTAGGTACACGTTTAAATGTTGTTTTCACTTGCCACAAGGCTCTGCGTAGTTACCTGCTTGCTAGCCAGGCTTTAATATGCACATCCTTTTGATATGCAACAGTTTTTGACACAACTAATGAGTACAATCTCCAAAACATATGGCCTGTGCCTGTCCCCATCGATGCAAATCACATGCACCTGTGGTTAAGGTGGTAGCCATATTTAAGATGTTTTGAAATGTAGTGCAATATTATACCCAGGCAATGCCTAAAATTGAGATTGTGAATTTCCTGTATGTCACTCTTTTAACGCCTAAGTTTTGCAATGGCTTCAAAGTTTTTGGAAAATGTGTGGTCCCCACCCCAAGTGGGTACATGCAGTTCATCTATACAGAAGATTCTCTGAAAACAAAATGCAGTCTTTTATGGTGTGTGCTGATTAATTGGTCTGCTCAAAATATTCGTTACCTTTGGCTTTCAATACTTGTTGAAAGAATGCTACAGAATGCATTGCGTATAGCACTCTAAAATTAGTGTGACATAGATGTGAAAGCTGCTGTTTTATTTGAAGGACAGACTATAAAAAAAATTGTTGGCCTTCTAATGCACTTTTGTAAATAACACAGTTTTTCAAATGCAGTTAATCTTTATTTAATGAATACATTGTTATAAACATACTAATTCTTTGTATCAGAGTATATCGTAATTTTTTAAACTTTGTGTTTTAACCAGGGTACTCTGACTGAACAACTTCACGTACACAGTGGTGAATGCAGATGCAACTGTGAGAGACATAGTGGTGAGTGTCCATGTTTATGTGCAGTGTGTAAGATGGCATTCAGTAAAAAGGTCAGTCTTACAACTCATAAGCGCATACATAGTGTTGAGCGCCCTTCTCCCTGTGCAGATTGTAATAAGGCATTGAGAAAAAAGAGTGGACTGATGAAAAGTCAACACAAACATAGAGTTGAGCAGCTGTCTTCTTGTGATGTGTGTAACAAGGCGTTCAGTGAAAAGAGTAGTATTAAAACACATCATTGCATACATCAAGGTGAGCGCTCTCATTTGTGTAAATTGCATAATAAAGCTTTAAGTGATAAGAGCAATCAGACAAAACATCTAGGCTTACACAGTGGTGAGTGCCTTTACACCTGTGCGGTGTGTAAAATGGCATTCAGTCAAATGGGCAGTCTTACAGAGCACCAACAAATACATAGTGGTGATCGCCCATATACCTGTGAAGAATGTAATATGGAATTCAGTGAAAAGAGCAGTCTTGTTAAACATAAATGCATACATAGTGGTGAGCGCCCATATACCTGTGAACTATGTAATACGACATTCAGTCAAAAAAGCAATCTGATAGCACATCAACGCATACATAGTGGTGAGCGCCTTTATGTCTGTGAAGTATGTTGTAAGGCATTCATTCTAAAAAGCAATCTGATAACACATCAACGCATACATAGTGGTGAGCGCCCTTATGTCTGTGAAGTATGTAATATGGCATTCAATCAGATTGGCAATCTAAAAAGTCATCAACTCATACACAGTGGTGAGCGCCCTTATAATTGTGATGTGTGTAACAAGGCAATCCGTAATAAGAGCACCCTTAGGAAACATCAACGCTTACATAGTGGTGAGCGCCCTTATGCCTGTGAAATATGTAATACGGCTTTCAGTCGAAAAGAATATCTGGTGAGACATCAACACATACATAGTGGTGAGCGCCTTTATGTCTGTGAAGTATGTGGTAAGGCATTCACTCGAAAAGGCACTCTGATAACACATCAACGCATACATAGTGGTGAGCGCCCTTATGCCTGTGAAGTATGTGATAAGGCATTCAATCAATTTCGCAATCTGAAAATACATCAACGCCTACACAGTGGTGAGCGCCCTTATAAATGTGATGTGTGTAATAAGGCATACTGTGCTAAGGGCGCTCTTACAAAACATATACGCTTACATAGTGGTGAGCGCCCTTATGCCTGTGAATTATGTAAAATTGCATTCAGTCAGAAAAGCAGTCTGATAGCACATCAACGTGTACATAGTGGTGAGCGCCTTTATGCCTGTGAAGTATGTAATATGGCTTTCAGTAAAATTGGCAATCTGAAAAGACATCAACGCATACACAGTGGTGAGCGCCCTTATAATTGTGATGTGTGCAATAAAGCATTCCGTGATAAGGGCACTCTTACAGAACGTATACGCTTACATAGTGGTGAGCGCCCATATTCATGTGCATTATGTAGTATGGCATTCAATCAAAAAGGTCATCTTATTAGACATCAACGCATACATAGTGGTGAGTGCCCTCATGTCTGTCCAGTGTGTAATAAGGCATTCAATCAGCGGTGCAAGCTGAAATATCATCAGCGCATACATAGAGGTGAGCGCCCTTAAATTTGTGATGTCTGTAATAAAGGATTCCGGCGAAAGAATCATATTATAAACCTTCAACGCATTCATATTGGTTACCGTCCATATTCGTGTGTGGTGTATAATTAGGCATTCATTCAACACAGCCATCTTATAAGACATCTGCGGATGCATAGTGGTGAGCACCATTATATGTGTGACGTCCTTAATAAATCATTCAGGCATTGGCATTTTATAAATACATAAAAATATATGTTATACTTCTGATGTGTGTTATAAGGCATTCAGTTTAATGTTTCTTGCTGCAGCACATCTACACATGCATCGTATTAAAAAATCAGGGATGTGAATGACAATCATTTGTTTTGCTTGGTTAAAAGGTCCTAAATACTGGGAAATAAGTAATGGGACTGGAACAAGAAATTTCATATTGATATTTGGTTGTGTTCTTCATTTTAACAAATCCATTGACAATAGAGTTCCTCTAAAATAAATGCTGATCCTCCAAAATCCTGATACTTTTCCAAGTCCAACAGGAAGGCCACCATTCATGTATCTGCGTCGGTTGATGTGTTATTTTGCTGACTCTTTTCTTGTAAACTATCAGCTTCTTAAGCTGTGAAGACTTTTGTTCCACAATATCCTGGTCCTGCATCACTATAGCAAGTGAGAAGATGCCTTCCACCCAAAAAAGGGAGGAACCACATATACAAAGTGAATAATCCTGTGATTATTTGTACAGCCCAAATGTAGGAACAGTCACAAAAAATAGCTGTAAGAACTCTGGTAACTATGGTATTGTTGAGTAATCAGAATGTTGGATAGTTTGGAACCTGCCTGTTACCAAGTGTGCCAGGTTAAAAGAATTCTACTCCACTAGCAAAATTCACATCTTTATCAGTATCCAAATGAAATTCCACAAACGTTTTTGCTTGTTTTGAAAGCAAACCCCTTTATCATAAGTCAACATTATGCTATGACTGCTGCACTGTGTTAACTGTTTTTCTTCCCAGCACCTAATTTCTCAGGAGGCAGATGTCCAACTGTTGATAATAGTTTTCAGCAAGGGTAATCCGTTATTAGCACCTGCTGCTGTCAAAACTGAAGTAATGAAATGGTGTAAATAGTTGTGTAATGTGGTAATGCAATTAAGGGTTCCATTTTGTATAATGTTTTTGTTGAATAAAATCTATTTTAATTGAATTCTATAAAATGCCTGTAATTATTTGTAGGTTGGAATTTTTTGTTTAAGACTAATTGTTTTAGATAAAAATGCTATAATTTTGATAGAGGATAAGAAAAGGATTACTAAATTTTACTTAAAAACCTAAGTATGTGTCACTTCCTTCTACTTCTTAATGAAGTTTGTGCTGTGTTCATATAAATGCAATGAGCCCCACTAGGTGGCACAGATGATGGGGGGGGCTTGGCACCCTGTTTACCTCCGCCGGCTGTTTGGGCGAATGAGCTCCACGGCGAGGATTTCTTGCGGGATAGAGTTAGCAACAGAGTCTCATGAAACGCATGTACCCAGCACAGGGATATAAAGCAAGTGAACAATATATTATAAGCACTAGGTAGATAGTACATACCAAAGGTAGGAGACAAAGAGATCGCTAGAGCCAGCAGCGCTGGGCTCGCTGTTACACATACAACCTGTGGCCTGACATACATACGTAAATTAAACAAGACTCGAAACACTAGCAAGCAAACAATATCAGGCTGACACTTTAACATAAACCTTAGAAAATGCATGGACATGAAATGAATAAGCCAAAAGGGAAATATACAGAACCAACAAAACAGCTCACTGAAAATGTTTCACTCTCGCGAAACTCAATCGTGCTTCATAAGAGGCCCGCACTAGCCTAGTGTGCTCAGTCAGACTAGCGTGCGGCAACTCGTGTCACTGAACAGAGGTCACAGGGTTACGTACAAAACAGCAATAAACCTGGGAGTGATACAAACTTATACGCTACTTATTTACACAGTGTTACTGTTGTGACCTACACACAACACTAGAAGCACGTTTACATTCATGTCATACACTGACATGGAAATAATATATAGCACGAAGCCATTAACTCTACCGAGCACCCCCGACCGCCGGCGCGACGTCGGGCATGACCAGCCCCACAGCCAAAATTTCAATTTGGAAAAGTGAAGAACCAGGACCGAATCACGAAGTCCGCAGTAATGCCATTCCGTCGCGCCGCGTGCAGTAAACCGCCGGGTCAGGCCGATCGCTCTTTGCCAGTCAACCTTCCTTCCACGAGAGCTGGATCACGAGAGAAGTTCTCGGGCCACACAAGCCCCTGAGCAAAGCTCACGCATCACACCCCCTCAGCCCCTTAGCACACTCACGGCAGCCTATCACCGCTAGGTAACCAAAGGTTGGAGATGAAAGTTCGAGTGCACAAGATTCCGCCTGGAGACGGCCTTGAGCTAAACCCAACCGGTATGGTTCAGTAATTATGTAGCCTACATATATGACCACAAAAACTGTAGTACTATATGTTACCCAAATGCTGAATGAATTTTATGTACAGCAGTAAGTTGTATTTGCCTTCAGTTATTGCTGTGGAGTTTTGGAAATGCAGGTTGTTTCATATAGGGGTCAGATGATTGACAGTCGGATGACCATGTGTTCACTGTAGAGTGCTGCTCTCTATCGGTCCATAATAGCAGATGACATGAGTTGGTATTGTTTCACACCAGTGGCATAGCTAGATTTTTGGCGCCCAGGGCACATAATCAGAATGGTCGTTAATAGGAGAAATCTTGAATTCAAAAATCACAAACGTTTATTCAATGTATTTGATTTGGATCAATATTTTAAAACTTGTTGAGCACATCAAATAAAATTTCTTCATTCAAGTTAACCATTTTGCATTGTGCCATCCGGTGTGCTGCACAACTGTCTGTACACACACACACACACACACACATATGCGCGCTTCATTCAGGTACAAACTTCTGGCGTAATAATCAAAGAAGTTAAACTCAAAATGTGGATGTTTCTTGTTACGATGAAAACTATGTAGGGAAATTATATAATATATGTAAGGTTTTTTTTTGTTTTCCATATTTGTAACACTGTTAATAAAGTAGTCTATTATCAAGATGGTGTGATTACATTAGTCCTCCAATAAGCCGGATCTGTTAATCGAAGAAGTCGCGAAATAAGTTCGCAGCTTAATTCAGAAGAACTACCAGGAATGCACGTGTTACAAGAAACATTTTCAGACATAAGTTCAATTGCGCCCATCAAAAGACAAAGTGAAGTGAAATATTAGGCTGATGCAAACTCTGATGTCATCGTGTGATACAAGACATGGATGAGACAGGGAAAAATTTGATACGCGTCTGTGCTAATATAAAAGTTGCATTCACGAGATTAGAAAGCTTTGTAGAAAATTACTCAACAGATCCAAAGCCTGAACAATTAGAAGTGAGATTTTAATTAATCAATGAAAACTGGGACAAATACACCGACGCACAAGATGAATTAGAAGAGTTAGGACATGATACCAACAGTCGGCAACAGAGTGATGAAATGGAAGAAAGGCATTGTTACTTAACAGGATTCATACAAACGAAAATGAAAGAGCTTGAACTAACAGGAGCCCCTGAACCTAATGTTACTACTGAGCCGGTAGTAAACCCAAACTTCCACAATAATCAATACCTGAATTTAGTGGTAACTTACAAGCTTGGGTTACATTCAAAGACACATTTTTGTCATTACTAATAAGTGGTCAGCCCTGGTCGGTCCCCCTAAGTGTAAAAGAAGTGAATGAGTGCAAGTGTGTCATAAGTCCAGGTCGGTTTGTCCGATATTATTAAAAGGGATCGGCTTTCGACTTTTGTTCCTAGGTATTTCAGCAGGGTGGCAGTCTCCGTCCAGCCTGGTATTGCGGTCCCTCGGTTGCCCTCCCTTGGACCCGGTACGTCCTGGGCCTCGTGCAAGAAGGTCGTAAGTCCCGCCAAGTATTTAAGTTGGCAAGGGATGTAGATAGTGCGGTAAGGTCCAAGCCCAACTCATTCTTTAGCTTCGTGTTGCCCCCGTTTAGCCTGGTATTGTTGTCCCTCCATCGCCACCCCTACGCTTATAGCCCCCAACCCCTCGATGTTAAAAAGGATCGGGCTTCCGAGGTTCGTTATCAGGGTGGAAGCCGCAGTTCAGTTTGGTATCGTGGTTCCCCCACCCTGGGTTCCTGCAAAAAAGTCGTAAGCACCGCCCAGTGCCGCCATGTAGCATGCGGGGAGTGTGGCGGTAGGCCCCGTCCGTGTTTAACCTGAACGGCCGTGGGGATTGGTAGAGGCATGGCCCCTCCCACCGCAAACGTAAGTAATGCTCCGTCCGTGTAGAACCTGGTAAAGGCGTAGCCCGCCCTACGCCCCGATGACGTATCACCGAAAAAATCTTGACCTATCATAACTGACATGTTTAGGTAAGAGAAGAGCGTCGCCGCCACCGTGTGGATTGGTGCATTGCCGCCGTAGAGACGATGACCGTGACGTACCGCAACGTATGCGTAGTGAGGAGGAGAGAAAATACCGCGTACGTGACATCGTCAGTATAGATAGTCAAATTGGATGAAATCGTATATGAATGCATGATGAATTCGAATGCTGACGTGATAGATCGTATTAAAATACAAAACATTAAATATGTCCCAAAAAGTGGTATGTCAAATTTCGAGCCCGCCTAGGGGAAAATTTTGGTATATGTATGTAAAGAGACGGAAGGCAAGTGTGTTTGTCACCGCTGAGCTCAGCCCGTGAGTACTGTAACGCATCGTTGGTTGGAGAAACTGTTGCTAGTGCATGATAATCCGTCTCAAAAGTGCAATATGTCATGCGCAGGGTCTCGGTACAATTAGAATAGTAATTGAATACGTGCAAGAACGTGATGTTTTCCTCGGCACCTATCTGAGTGTAATTGAACACGCGCAAGAGCGTGATGTTTTCTTCCATAGCAGGAAGTCACACACATGTCGAGCTAGGGTACAAAAGCGATAACACGTGCTGGGCAGACATCTTTGTTAAGCCATTGAACACCACATAGACCTATCAGGGTCTTGGATATGTAAAAGAGGGAGGGGGAACGTCGCCTAGGTGTTTGTATAGAACGTAGCCCTATAGGAACCCCTCCCTATCATAGCATTGTTGTGGTGGGTGCTTGTGTGCATCGTGAAGAAGGAAGCTGCTACTGTGAACATAGGAGGTCTGTTAGAACCTGCGAAGAAGAAGAAGAAGTGTGCTTGTGGTAGGTGAAGTTTGTACATGCAACCTCATTGCAATAAGGTGAATTTAAAAGCCGCGCAGATGTTCCAGCATGATCATCACGAATGTACTTGCGCAACATCGCTTTCGTTCGCACACGTATTTTGTAGTTGCGGCGCTCTGCTTATGGTTAGCGAAATACGTACGGATTCTAAAATGCCTGTTGCATTCGGCGCAGGGGATTCGAACGTCGGAGAACGCGCGCCTCTGCGACCAGACGTGTAGCGAATGCATGGCCACCCCTTCGTGCGCATTCTCCGACATTCGAATCATCTGCGCCTAATGCAGTAGACATTTTAGAAGCCGCACGTTTCTCGACAACCATAAGCAGAGCACCTCAAAGACGGGTCTGTATGTGAACGTAAGTGATGTTACGCATTTACATTCCTGATATCATCCTGGAACATGTGCGTAACCCTTTGTGAGAATAAATGTAACGCTTCATCTATGTGGTCGTTGCTGCTGCATCCGTGCTGGTGGCTGCCGCTGCTGCTGCTGCTGCTCCTTTGTGAAGAATCGTTCCGCAGGGATGTGTCGAGAAGAAGAAACACAGGTAAGTGCAGTGAATGTTTATTAATATATGCCGTGATCCGTGGTCGCGAAAGAAAACACATTATGTTAATTTAGGCGTTTATTCAGATAAGCAGTAGTGATATATGTTTATATAGCTGTCTGGATTTCATCAAATAGATGACGATAGTCTATGTGGTCACTGGCGTTAGGCACCGGTTCGACATACGTCACTGAATTTACGGACGATGTCGCATTAGACAGTATGTCCGGTAAAGCGAGTAGATAATTGTGCTATTGTTGCTGTACGATGTGAAACATTCGGGCAAGATTTTGAAGGTCCAGTATCGTAAGGCTTATGTACTGCGTGCCGAAATACAGTCTTGCCGATCCGTATTTCTAAGACGAGGATAGGCGAATTGCACCGCTGTCGTTCCCTACCGCCGCCGCTGCACCGGTCCCTCCATTGCAGATTGAAACGAGCATCTTGGGTAGACAATCCGCAAGCGTGTCGATATGCTCGTATGTGAGAACGATGGATTCCGACCCGCCTCTCCGTATAGCGCCAAATTCCACCAGCGGCTGATAGTCGCGAAAGGGGTAGAAACCGACAGTCACGTACTTGGTCATGTCCGAGTTGATGAAGAACAGGTTGCCGAGCAGCACTCTCTGGGGACCGAATGCTGGACTGGCAGGCCAGTAGGGACAGATGTCGGACAACCGCTGCTGCTGCTGCTGCCTCGGGACGCCTCCTCTTCGCAGCAGATTGTCGACTAGTTGCTATCGCAGCAGCATGGAGCAGACTTGTATGGGGGTGGCAACGGGCTCGCTACCGGTTTTTATAGGGTTGCAACAATTTCGGCAGTATGACGTGTCATTTCAGCTGGACATTGGACAAAATCTTTCTTCTGCAGGTAGTACATCAAACAATTATGGAGAGAATGCGCGGTTTTGATTCGGAAGAGAATCTGGGAACTTGTGATATGGAAATGTACACCAGTGGTTGTGATTGAACGAGGGGGATGGGGGGGCACTTGAGATCCTCTAGGTTATGGATCGGCCGTCCCGACAGTCCTGCGAGGAATGTACATTTCGAGACGCCGTAAACGTAGAGGAGCGCGAACCCTGCCTCGGCTTTGTAATGACCGTGTGTAATTCTTTATATTCAATATGTCCGTCGGCCCAACTTAAGCCGTTCTCTGTCGAGCCATCATTAGCCATCTTGTACGGGCTCTTGAAACGGAACGTCTCGGACGCGGCGGCGCTGGCCACGCACAGTTCCTTGCCGACTATCTCATTCCGCCGCCCCCACAAGAACTCGTAATCAATCACGATCTCCCTATTTCCTCCAGCCACTTTAGATTAGGAATGATAAGCATCTGTAAAATGTACCTATCTTTTATAGGCAGATGCGGCGCCATTGACCCCAGCCGCCACGCGACATCTGAGCCCCGAATTCGGTAGCGATCAATCTCTCCACGTGCCGTTCTGCGCTGTTGCAATCTTCGAAGAGCGAGACGAACTGTTTTGGTGTGTAGCCCCGATCCATGTATAGGGTGGATAGACACCAGTACATGCCGCAGACGTCACTCGTCAGACGTTACAGCTGTTATAGATCCAAGTCGTGCATATGCGTTTAATGAACGCCTGGATTGAGGGTACGAGCGGTACGATGCCACAGGAATCGAAGCAGTAAGCACACGAAGATTTGGGTCGGAAGTGCACGGCTAGCCAGTGTGAACCTCTCCCTGTGTGGGAATCGGGATTGTTGATGACAGATCTGGAGTTTCGTCTCATCGATTATGGTAAGAGATCGGAGGGGAAAACGTCGACGAATGAGTTGACGTCACGCTGTGTACACAGTATTTGCACAACATCCACTTTGTTTTTACAAGTCGGTCGTGAAGGTACGCGTAAAATCTATGAGGACTAAATTGTCAAATTCTAGGTACAGCAGACACGTGATCGCCTCGGGCAATGGTTGTTTTAATTTCAACACGATTCTGATATTGCCGTTCTCAGGGTAGGACGTATGACCCTCCGACGCGCCCCTATCAGGTGTGAGGTAAAACAGTAACATGAAATTGCCATTTATATACATGTGTGTTATCTGCAGTCCCGAGTTTGAGTGATGTATGCCTGACGCCTCGAAAATCGTACTGTAGTCCATGCCGCAAGTATTTTTGTGATCCATGCCCAAAGATACGCCCTCCTGTGGGAACTGTTTCCCGTCCACAAACGGCGAAAAATCGCTGATGTCGTAATGTTGAAAATTGTACCGGTTGATGTCCAGCTATCCTATAAAATAGGTGTACTTAACCATGGTGAACAAGATATGTTTCGGGAGGGGACCAAGGACGTCGTCGATGGACAACTATTTAGATCCGGCGGAAAATTTGAACGTCTTGAGTTCGATTCTGGTCAGGTTATACAGCGCAGGACTCCCCTTGCTCAGTGTCGAATTGTGACCTGTTAGTATGGCAGGGTTTGACCTTACGAGCCTGACCAGTTATAGGGCGTCGAAAATTTGAAAATGAGTTATGAATCGACACTCTTATTCATCAGATAGAAGCTCGGTCGGGCCTTCCTCAATCAGATCCGCAATCTGATACCTGACGCTAAGTATTGGGGCACGCTATATATATCACTATGTAATCGACAAAATAGCTGGACTTCCCTACTCGGGCTAAGTCTGTTCCATCGAGAGATGAATCCCCGGTTCGTCGTGGCTGTTAGAGTCTCGGCCGAGAGTTCGCTAGGCTGCTTGTCGCCTGTGTCAAGATACCAATACGCGTTTGAGAGATGAGTGGCTGCCGCATCTGTGCCGTGCGTCATGACAGTCTCGAGATAGGAGTGATAATTATAATGCTCGCTCGTCTGCCTGATGGTGACTGAACAGAGAGTGAAGGAAATTATTGGTCACGCCCGTAAGGTCAGTAAAGTCCACTTCCTTTCCCGACGACGAAATAAATTTACCCCGGACATAGACTTTGATATCGAGATCAATGTACTTATCGATATCGGCAGGTATAAAATTTCCAGATGATTTCGATCGACGGGGCAAATTGGTTTGTGTGCGTTCTCTATCGTCCCGAGGCCTGTGTGCAAAGATGTCAAAGTCGCTACTAACGGACGCTATCTCCGCCGCAGACATGCTGATGCCGGCTGCTGAAGAGTGACTGAATTAAACTAGGAAAAGTTGTCACTTTTTAATATTTTTCTGGCACGCTTCATCTTTTGAGTCTTTGGCACCCTGTGGCCCTTCTTCCCTCCCGCCTCTCGAGCGCGTTTGCGTCCGCGGCCTCGCAATTTCCTGATCAAATTTTGGGTGTATTCAGTCACGTGTTTAGGAACGATATCTCCAGCACTCACTACGTCGATTGACTTGCATGCCGCAATTGCCGAATCCTTCTCCTCGCTGAAGGTGCAGCGGGGCGGAGTAGACAGTTCCGATCCCCGGAGTTGTAAGCCCGCGACCCGCCTAATTTAGGTAGTACATTTCTAATGGATGCATCGTTATAAATGTCCTATTAGAGACGGCGACTCCGCGTTTTATACAAATTTTTCACCAATTATAATTCTTGCGAAAATGAAGCACCACTTTTGTGTCCGTCGTGCTGTCTTCGAAGGGGATGTGCAGCCCCTCGGTCGTCAGGAACTCCATCCGGACGTCCTAAAATCGCCACTGTTCGACGGGCACATATTACAAGATTTGAAACTCTTACTTACACGATAATAATGGGTAGACGTACGTCCGCATGCTGCGGACGGTGCTGTCGCCCAAAAATTGTTGTGATACCATCGACAAGTATATAAGAGCGTAGGGGAGGAACACGAAATTTCACACAGCCCCATTTCCCAATTGGATATCGGAGCCAGGGCTATGGGTTGCGCCAGTTTCGCCGTAAATCAGCGTGCGTATTCTGTTCGCAGAAGTCTCGCGAGTCATTCCAGAACAGAGAGACGTAAAATTGGCGCGTCATCGCCATTTTTGATAATCTTCACGCTAGTGGACGAGATATTCACGTTTGCCTCGTCCAACCCTCTTGTCCAGTATGGTATCTATTTTATAGGCGTTCCGTTCAGTTATGCGTACAGGGATCAGTTCCATATGATAACACTGGTCGTCTATAGGCTTAACTTGTAAATCCTCGAGCTCGCAGGCGGCTCGCGGCCGCCTCTCGATTACTTTCACGACCCTGAAAATCTCGGTGCTGTAATTCTGTTCCACAGCCTTGGCAAATCGCATCTTCTCCTTATTGATGCGCACGTGCTGTCCCACGCGAAACGTTGCTTTCGGCACACGAACGCGCCCCTGTCTCCGGGCCTTCATCCTCTTCCATATCGCTAGCGCATCCGAATCGGTGACTCACGAGGGCGCGAATCCAGTCGTGGAGTGAACCGTGTAATTGTTGGCCTTGACAAATTTATGCAGAACATCGATATATCTGTAGGTATTTTTATATATAAAATATTTTTAGACCCTATCGCGAATCGTGCGATGCAAGGGTTCCACGACCGCACATTTGAAGTCAGGGTTCGCCAAACCTGAAATTGAATGCCCCCTTCGTCCCGTAACATGTCCTGAAAGTGTTCATTTAGAAACTCCTTGTCGTACCCATATGGGGCGTCTTTTCGTATATTTCGGGTCATCGAATATGGCCCGAAACGCCGAGGGAACGGAAGGCCCGCTCATTGTGTTTACAGGAACGTGTAGAAATTTCAAGAATACATCTGTAAGCGAAATGTATATGTGATTATCGTTGCATTTTGCGTAGGCCTATAAATGCTGCAGAACGCATTCCCACACGTCCATCACTTTAGCCACTGAATAGGGATTACGTGCGAAACGCTTCCTCACCGATCTATGAAAAGTATAGGCATCCCGTTCTCTAACCATGCTCTGATGACGTCGACAGACTTTTTCTTCTTTGTGCTAGCCTTCCATGTACCTTTCTTCCTACGATGACGCGGACATAAGCTCACGCAGGGTCGAGAAGGCCGAAGGTCTGAAGGGGTCAGAATATAATCTGCTAGTAGCGGCATATATTTTTTATTTCTTTATCCGCTTACGACATAACGCTTATACGACAAACCGTCCCTTCTGTTTCGCAAAGAGGGGCGCAATGGCAACGCGAAATTTCTTTCCTCACTTTATAATAATGTTATCGCCAGGCTGATATCTGCTCAAATGAGCGTTACTCATTATCAAAGCTTCATTATACGTCTTTAGATCCGTCTTGTTGATAACTACTGTATGCACGTTCTTAAGCGTCAATAGGTCCCTTAGCTTCTCCGTGCCTCTGAACGAGGTTCCCATAATTGAGAAATGGTCATCGGTATCTATAAACACCTTTCATCAATTGCTCGCCATCCTTGCAGATACCGTATTGTGTGTCAAGAAAACGCCTCCACCTCCCCATCTAGGAGGGACTAGCCACGTTTCCGACGTCTTCTTCTTTACCTACGTCTTCTCCTCCTCATCATCATCATCATCATCTTCGATTCCGGGAATAAATCTTTGTTTAGGGGTCTGGTATACGATCTCTCTAGATGTCGTTGGATTTTACGAGGGAGTCCCTCTACGCCTCGTCTTGGGCGTTTTCGACACCTGAACATTGGGGACAACCAACTGTTTTGCTAGCTCAGGCTCAGGGTAAGGGGAGGGCACCCTGTTAGCTTTGACGTGGCAGGCATTACTCGTCTTAGAAAATCCGAGATAGTTTTCGTCTGCGTTTTCGGTCTGGTATAGGCGTCGCGAATGATGTGACACATATTAACCCCCTCTTCGTACGGATGGTGTTTGCTGCCTCTACTGGTACATTTCTGCTCGCGAGGCGAGGGGCGCCAGCGCCTTCGTTTGTCCCTACTCTAATGGTAATATTCGGCCGGGACGAAGTACATCTTATGTTTTTCCGGGGTCCTCTAAAAACGAGGCTGGCAATCCTTGGCAGTAAAGCGCCCAGTAGGGGCAGCAAAAATTCCCCGCGCTGAACTATGTGTCGCACGCTGCCCGAGAGAGACACGTGCCTATCGGCGTCCTTGCGAAGCTCGTACTTGTGATTTTGCAGCTTGCGCGTGTTACAGCCTGATAGTTTTATATTGCAGTTTAGGACATTCAACACACACTCGCTTATACAGTTCACGAGTTCCTTCTTACAATTGGTTATTAGGGCTTTACGCAATCTCGGTTCGGCTGTCTTGAACCAGTGAAGGGCGTGATAATTTGATCTCTCACGCTTCATCGCCTATGTCCGAGTAGAAGACCGGACGATATTCTGTCGGGATTATGTTGGTTCGAAATCGCAGTCCGTCATTCGTGTCTTGTGTCAAATCCAAGATGAGGTGGCCGGGGGTCGTTGTGTCGCATCCAGAGAGGTGTTTTACAACCAAGACTATCTTCGGGATACAGTTGTTGGGCCAAGTACGTGAATTGCTTCTTCTCTCAGAGGTTTTTCATCTCGACCAAATAAGGGGCATTTAGCGAAATATCTCTACACTAGCGTTCTTGATAAAACAGATATTGCGTAATCAAAAAATATATTTCTATGATGGCTGCCTCTCGTAAACAAGTCACACACTTGCTTGGAATAAACGTTGTTTAACAGGTCGTCTAGGATCACGAGGCATGGTTTGCCACTGCCGCCACTACCACCACGACCAATGTTATCCGGTACGTCCTCGTGATATGCGGGGTTTGAGGGCTACTGCTGAAGCCACGGAACATCTGTCTCCTCCCTGTAAAACTAGATTAAACCGCCGCCGAATTCACGTTCGGTGCAGAGGGCGTTGAGTTTCTGTAGCAGACTTATGCAAAATTACGTTTTGGCCGAACCGCTGCGTCCGCTCACTATACAGGAGAACGGATGCTTGAATTTAAGATCAAAACTCATGGATGGTTAGGCTACGACACCACTCTCTGCCCTAGCCAACGTCATCTGTTTATACCCTTACGGGGCGGACGTATTTTCACCCAATCGCCGCATCTTGAAGAATGTAATTCTTTATAGCTTATCTTCGGGTTTGGTGACAATCGATACGGTTGCCCCTCCCCACTTCCTCTTACGTTTAGTCTTCTCGGTGTGTACATGCATCTCGGTACGTTCATCCCCCGTCCCTAACAAAATCATATCTCTGTTTATTTCGAAATTTACTAGTTTCGTCGCGCTGTAATTCAAGTTTATGTCCGAGTTAACAGACTGTTCGATCGTCCCCGGTCACAATATCGACCACTCTCTACTCGTAGTACTTTAGTCCACCACTCACAAATTCGGACATTTTTTCTGAGGGTCGCAACTAGGAGGATATGTCCCCCAATATCTCCAACGTTTGAGTGTATATCACACAGTCCGTGTCACTATACATCGCGCTGTCTTTCAGCGAGTCCAAATAGCGATACAGATGGATCCAACACATGCGGTGACGTCGTTCGTATGACACAGACTAGGTACGTGTTCCTGTGCACCATACTTGCACGAGATCCAGACTACGTCACCGTTGGTAAATACGAAGTTCATCACTTCCATGCCGGGCGTGGCCAGAAAGCCATACAGTTTTTGGGCTCCGTAATTAATTTGGTAATTGCCCGTTCCATCCGCTCCATCAATTACCCCACATGAAGTTGAGTCAGTTTTGGCCAGACCACGTTTGGCTGCATTATACGTAATTGTTCCCTTCTCTATCCATACCTCTTCACTCTGCCAAAACGATTCCAAATACCGCTCCTCGTCTTCGGCACTATGGACCCAGCCGGGAAAACCGCTAGCCTCGGTTTTCAGTTTCAATAACGTGTTTAGGTTGTCGACAAGAAGTACACCCTCGCGTATTGCAGAGTTGTATTGGGTCACCTGATATTCCTAGACCTCATAGATCTCGAGGATCCTGTTCCCCTTTTTAACGGCGAACCTGACCTCATCCATCACGCACGTGCCGTTGACGGCAGATTCCTCATCACGGGTATGCACACATTCCTAACTTCAGGAGGAGGAGGTGAGGACGCACGTTTTACACAGGCATTACATGAGCTTATTATTGTATCTATATTGATGTACAGGATGATAAAACCTCTCTGGTGTATCGATCGAACATTTGAACAGACCTTTCAGACGAAGGCATGCTTCTTTATCCTTACAAACGTCTCCTACGTGAATGACCGGATGACCCACAGGGAACTTGAAATACTTAAATATGTAGGAGTATAAGTTCATGACGTCCACGTATTGAGTAGCATCATTTTCGCATGCCTTATAGTGTAGACGCATTGCCTTAGTACGTCCTCCGTACAAGACATCACGGGTACACAACGGACTCTGTTGTACTATGGGATGCGCGGGCTGTTCAGGTTTCACTATATCTGCTTCGCCAAACTCGCATTCCCGTTGGATGTTGACCAGGTATCCTGCTGGCTTTATCTGCTCGAGACGCAACAGGTTTCCCTCATAGCGTTCCACTACCGTATCGCCACTCAAGTTGCTGACGTCACGGATCGGCAGGCACGTATGACCGTTATAAAAACACCCAAGGAACTCGTAGATTGTACGTGTCTTGCGGCAATAACCGTTTACACTAATGCGGGGCAAGTCGGAAAGCCTGTACTCGCGACCGTTGCGACCGTGCATTATCTCCATCCCGTCCGTCTGTTTCATTTGCAGCAGCCACATCAATGCCTTCTTACTAGAGTTGTTATTACACGTGTACCCTTCAGTCGTTATAAGTCCAATATTGTCGGGCTGCAGGTATCGTTTACGCAATACCTTATTGAATGCAGATGCGATAGATATTGACTCGAGAAATACTTCTATATTCTATATGCCTGTTGTCGAAAGGCTCCTCCGATTTCCGTCTCTTCTCCTACCACGCGAGAAACTCTGTCTTCTCATACTCACCCATCTCAATCACACCATAATACGAGACGTCGGGGATGGGACTTGTGTAGTCTAGGTTTTCCTCAGTATTGAAATCGTGAGGGTACCACGATTTGGAGGCCGTCAACCCGAACGCCTCGTGCAGCTTACGCATTGGAAACGGGAGGAAGGACACACTGTCCAGAAAGAGCAGGTGCTCCATGTTCATGCGCATTATCATTTGACCGTTTACGGTCACTTCCGATTTCATTTTAGTAATATCGCCCTATTAAGCATGAAATGAAAGTCAAACGACTTGGCGTTGTGTGCTATTGCGACTATCTTATTGGCCCGGGGGCGTGGCTCGCATAGAAATGAAACCTGGACCCCGACAGTATCTTGCCAGAATTAGTACTTCCTCTTACCGCTTCGCACGGAGTCTCCGTCTTCCACGTCCACACAAAAACAACAGAACTGTAGCAAGCAAACAAGATTAGGTACGTGTAAAATGGCCTTGTCCGTGTACTCGGTGTTTTGGGTAGTCTCGAAATAAAAAAGACGTACAGTACCTTATCACCTGCGGAGGGCAACGCGTACTTGAGCGTTCTCAGATAGCACAGTTGATCCACGTCTCTGTTCTGCTTACAGTTATCGCAGATTCGCTTGTTACATTCGAGATTTCCGTGCGTCACGAGCTATCCACACGTCGCGCAACATCGACACGTTCGCATACAAAATTTTTCGTTCGGTGCTGCTCCGCTTGTGTTTGGCGAAACACGTGTGGCTTCTAAAATGTCTATTGCATTCGACGCATGGTGACTCGAACGTCAGAGATTGCGCACAGAGGGCTCGCCATGCAGTCGCTACACGTCTGACCCCAGACGTGCGTGACGTCACGTCTACATGCCTTGTTGCACCATCTACACACGTACGTTTTACCCGTGGCATCAGTAAGTTTAGCGATCACATAATAGTGCCTTTCGACATCATCATAAAGTAGATTATTTCGCTTAGACGGGTCCACCTGCCCTTCCAACATTATATCTTCGCAGCTCAGACCGTGGTAGACAACTATCTTATACTCCCGGAAGTGTTCCTTGAAATGGACTAGTTGGGGAAACCCGCCCCGTTAGACAGATGGGTACTGATCGTCTCACATATGTTTTCGACTACAGGACGTATCTTATAACCTCTTCGATACGAATTATAATTCGGATCATTCTCTAATCTCGAAATCGCTATTACCAAGGCATGTGTTAAATAATTCTGCTCTGCCTTCACGTCCACGAAACTTTTCTAGAGTTGCGCCATAACGGAGAGCGGTCTACCCTACTCTTAATTGCACATCTACCTAACCCTACGGGCATCTTAACCGAATGCACGCTTACGACTAATGTGTCCAAGGCTTCGAATCTAGAATTGGACTGCGACACCCTCTCAAAGACGCTCGATATCACGTCTGCGGTTAACTGATCTTTCCGCCTGAAACTGATTCCGATCGGTTTGTCATTTTGGTTCACGTGATTTTGAATTGTTATTCCCACCATAACACTATCGTCTACATCGCGTAACGCGTGCTCATACAGATCGTTCACACTGGCTCGGAAATATGCTACGGGATTACTATTGTGCGAAGGTTATATTAAACGCATATTAAACGCTTCCTACGGCATTGTTCCGCCTGTATTGTCTCTTTTTCGCGTCCATTAACTAGAATCTGCGATCCATGATTTTTTTCTCTCCACAATAAGATACACAACTATTTCAGTTTGACACTTACAAACACTTATGTCACTTACCGCAACTGTAGTCAGAATTATAATACTTACCATTCCCAGCCTATGGAGTCCACCATACTGTTGCTGTTACGTACAAGCGAGCTACTATTTATTGCGGATGATGCTGACGCCATGTTCTTTTGTTCTGAGTCAGACGCTGTTTACCGAACCAATCACACGCGCGCGCAACGTGGGCAGGAAATGTGGGAGAAGTTTGGACAATATTTTTCGCCTGTTTGGGGCACCCCGCGAAAAACCTCTTGACTTCCTACGTGGGGATTGTCACGCCAGTCTCTGGTAGACCACCCCACGTGAACTTCATCGGGAACCAAGACTTCCACCACACTTCACCAGAGCCTGTCTTGAGGAGGAGACAATGCGAATGTCTTGGAAACAAGTCCTGCAGCTATTAACGAGATGGGATCCATTAATACATTTTTTAACATGGTTAAGCCAATTGGAATTGACCCATGAACGATACAGCGGCAGCTCACAAAATGCTACCCATGCGTCTACTTGGGCGCAACAGTCTGAAGGACTTGAGGCAAATCTTGCTTGCAACGGATAAGGACATCCCGAGCACACACGTGGAAACAACCAGACAACGGTACAATGCAATATATAACCAATTGGGTGTTGTTAAATTATTAGGGATGTCCTTCCGAATGCTTGCTGTGCTTAACGTGGTAGACCTTCTGAAATACAGGCACATGACGTACGACGCTGTTAGTTGGGGGGGGGGCGCAGGATCATCATCCTCAATTCAGAAACGAACGCACGAAGCTGAAGAGGAGATATGGCATCTACCTTTTACACAGCGACCATACCTTTGCCGCTTCTCCGCCTCCTTATCCGACGTCTGAAATGTCTGCAATAGACTATTTATGATGTTCTTTGCATGAATTAGTTCGTTAAAGACAAGTTGACGTGTACGTTTTTCCTTGGATATCCTGAACGTATGGGACTATTCACAAATAATAATGCACAGTTCTTTATTCTTTTACCCTTAGGCCTGTTTTGTTCCATATTGTATCCCTTTTCTTTTACTGCTCCACTAGTACAACGTCAAGATCTACGTGGTTGACAAGGTCAGGGTCACCGTCTCTACGGCGGCAATGCACCAATCCACACGATGGTGGCGACGCTCTTTTCTTACCTACACATATCTGTTATGATAGGTCAAGATTTTTCGGTGATACGTCATCGGGGCGTAGGGCGGGCTATACCTTTACCAGGTTCAACACGGACGGAGCCTTACGTATGTCTGCGGTGGAAGGGGCCATGCCTCTACCAATCCCCACGGCCGTTTAGGTTAAACACGGACGGAACCTACAGCCACACTCACCCCATGCTACATTGCGACACTGGGCGTTGCTTACGACCTTCTTGCAGAGACCCAGGGTGGGGAACCAGGTACCAAACTGAACGGCGGCTTCAAAACTGATAAAATACCTCGGAAAGCCGACCTTTTTAATATCGAAGGTGTGGGGAATATAAGGGTAGGGTTAGCGATGGAGGGACCACAATACCAGGCTAAACGGGGGCAACACGAAGCTAAAGAATTATTTGGGCCCGTACCCTACTTAGGAACTTCCTGCACTATCCACATCTCATGCCAACTTAAACACTTGGCGGGACTTACGACCTTCTTGCACGAGGCCCCGGACTGGCCGGGGCGAAGGGAGTCAACGGAGGGACCGCAATACCAGATTGGACGGCGTCTGCCACCCTGATAAAATAGATAGGAACAAAAGTCGCAAGCCGGTCGTTTTTAATAATGTGGATTAAAGAAAGAATAGTGCCTTGACTGGATTTAGAACCTTCTTGCCCGCCAGGCTGGACTTACGAATTTCTTGCTCGGACCACAGGCCCGGCCGGGGCGTATGGAGGGCCACGGAGGGACGGAGATACGAAGCTGGACGGCGGCTGCCACCCTGAGAAAATACCTGGTAAAAAAATTCGAAAGCTGATCCTTTTTATAATATCGGACAAACCGACCTGGACTTATGACACGCTTACACCCCTTCACTTCTTTCAAACTTAGGCCACTCATGCACGAAACTACGATTACCTAATTTTACGCATTAGGGGGACCGACCACGGCTGACCGATTACTACTCAGATTGATAGATTGGTCATTAGCGACGAAAAGGCAGGAAAGGGTTGTGCTTCATGGTTTCTCCGATGCAAGTGAAGTAGCCAACGTAGCATATATATATCTCCTATCAATTGATGGTCAAGGAAAGATCAATACAAAACTGCTTTTATTCAAATCTAGAGTGCCCCCCACCCCTCAAGAGACTATCCCTGCCAAGACTAGAACTTTGTACAGCAGTGTTGTTAGCAGATATGTACCAAGTCTCATCCAGAGGTTTGAAGAAAAATTTCAACAAGTTCAGATTTTGGACTGACTCAGTGGTAGTACTTGCTTGGTTAAGTTCTCCAGGCGCAAGATGGAAGTCTTTTGTAGCGAATCGAGTCAATCACATACAAGAAACAACTAATGTTGAAGACTGGAACCACATCAGTTCGAAGGAAAATCCTGCAGATTTAGTATCCCGTGGTTTTGACACTAATGCCCTGAGCAAGTTAAGATTATGGTGGAATGGCCCAAACTGGGTACAACAAGTAGAAACATCCTGGCCAAAGGATGAAGAAGTACCTGATATCAGTGAAGAACAAAAAAACTGCGAATCCCGTACCAATTGTAAGTTTTGTAAGTCAACCAAGTCAAGAAGAACTATTTACTAAGTTCACATCCTGGAATAAGTTACAACGAATAACGGCGTACTGCTTAAGGTTTCTTCATAAATGTCGTCATCTGAGGTCACGTCTTCAAGGTACCTTATCTTCATCCGAATTGCATGAAGCAACCTTACGGTGCATAAATCGAGCTCAATCTCACCGTTTCAAGGAAGAGAAAGCTGTCTTAATGGAGACGGGATTATTGTCAAAGAAGAACTCACTACTGTCGTTAAACCCATTCATTGATGGAAACCAACTGATCAGGGTGGGCGGTAGACTACAAAACTCAGATTTGACGTTTGATCAGCAACATCCACTGATTTTACCAAAAGGACATCATATTACCTCTTCAATCAGTGAAGATACTCACAAGAAGAATTTCATGCAAGTGGCCAATTATTATTATCTGTCATTAGACAGAAATTTTTGATTCCTGATGCTAGGAATGTATTGCAGAAAACTATTCAAAAATATTTGACTTGAATTAGGATTAAGGCTACCACAGCAACCCAATTAATGGGTCAATTGCCTCAATTACGAGTTAAACTTTCTAAACCATTTGCCAACACAGGAGTAGACTATTCTGGACCGTTTTACATTAAACAAGGTGGCAAAAGAAGCAAAACACTGGTAAAATGTTACGTAGCATTGTCCATATGCTCAGCTACTAATGCTATTCATTTTGAGTTAGTATTAGAGCTGTCCACTGAAGCCTATATTGCTTCCCTTCGAGGTTTTATTGCTAGGTGGGGATTATGTGATAACATTTACAGTGAAAATGGTACGAATGTTGTTGGTGTTGAGAAGGAATTAAAAGAAACTATCCTTGAAAAAAAATCAGCTGAACGCATTTCCAACTTTGCCACTCAACAAGGAATCAACTTTCACTACATTCCTCCTTGTACCCCTCAAATCGGTCCATATGGAAATCAGAGATTAAGTCGATGAAATTTCATTTACGACGAGTTGCTGGCAATGCAAAACTCATCTTTGAAGAAATCTATACATTGCTTTTTCAAGTAGAAGCTAGGTTAAACTCAAGACGTGTATTTCCCATGAACAACAAGCCTGACAACCTTAAAGTTTTATCACCAGGCCATTTCCTCATTGGTTCCTGCTTGTTAGCTCTTCCTGACTGTAATTTAATAGATTTACCTTCAAGTCGCTTGTCTAGATGGTCACATGTACAACAAATGGTTCAACAATTGTGGAAATGTTGGTCTCATTATTACCTTCACCAGTTACAACAGAGGAATAAGTGGAAAGACATCCAGCCTAATGTGACAATTGGTGACTTACTGCTTGTAAAGGAAGATAATTTACCCCGTTTGTTGTGGAAAAAGTCTGTGATTAGTGATATACATGCTGGAAGAGATGGACTGACAAGAGTTATTATTTTAAGAACAGCAAATAGAACATTTAAGCGGCCTATTACAAAGATTTGTTTGTTACCAAAAGCTGATTGAATTATTTTCTTTTTGTGATTTTGTTAAAGATTTATTAAGATTGATATGAATGAATAACAGTAAGCTGATAAGTTAAAGGCTCAAAGTACAACACCAAGACTCTAATTAAATTAGTTCTATTAGGTGGGCGGTATGTTAGTCTTAGCATTCACTATTCATTGAAGAAAAGCAGAAAAGTATTTTTTGTAGTTGAAGATCATTGTTACATAGTAAATAATACAAACTATACGAATAAGTTTTCAAACCAAACAACCAAAGTAATGAGGAAAGTTCCAGAAATTTTCAAATTCATTTGGACTGTATTTTAGTAATTCTGTTGTCGGTTGTGCCTTGTGTAGTGGATGTAACTGTTCCCAAGTATTTAAACTGTTTATTTGACAAACCTTCCCAGTGTGTTATCTCCCATCTGAAAAGTGAATGCCAAAGTCCCGAATGACATTCCAGTCGACACATATCTGAAACAAATGAATAACTAGCACTCAATTTCAGTAATCATAAAAACTTAATATGACAAAAATATTCAATTCCACATACCCAAGAGTAATTTCAATTAATAATTATTACAAGCGTTTTTATGTCTGGTGGCAAAGAACAAATAGGCATTCAATAATTAGACATATTTCACTTATTTTATTTCTCTAATTAGTGCAGTAAACTGCGAGATTTTATTCTTGTTCTTTCAGACGTAGTGCTACAAAAGCAATGGAAGTACTTGAGGGATCAATTTAGTGTCGAATTACGATCCTTCATTTGTGAAAATTTCTTATTACTTAGAGAGAGAGAGAGTAAACATTGTTTTTTTAAAAAAAAATACGTAGATAACAACAAAGAGTTTATTACAAGGTTATTACAAAATGTTCGGCTGGAAGACTCTTATGTTGATGAAGAATACACCAATTGTTGATCAAGCAATGTTAAATCCCCCCCCCCCCCACCAAACGGGAACAAATTACAAACACATACAAAAAAAAAAAAAAAAAAACTTCCAACAACCCTACAA
>Ga0123352_10002761_pt1 | contig 24873 bp, 21 predicted proteins | sample TergutLab28metaG_FD_89700 | JGI IMG/M metagenome (GOLD analysis project Ga0123352, IMG submission 89700) | Labiotermes labralis P1 segment gut microbial communities from Petit-Saut dam, French Guiana - Lab288 P1 | ecosystem: Host-associated > Arthropoda: Insects > Digestive system > Gut ...
GTTCCTGAAATAATAAAGTTTTTTGTAAACCATGTACAAAAATTTAAATGCCAAGCGAAAATAATGTCGTACGCGAAGGTTGACTGTAGCCAATTTAAATCCCGTCGCCTAAAGGTTAAAGACCAGGAGAAAAGCTCAAGTGAAACAGTAAAAACAAAACTGGGTAGGAAGCAAGTTCTTCCTTGTGAAGCAGAAAATGATCTGGCTGAGCACTGTCTTTTGATGGAAAGAAAGTTTTATGGCTTCACAATGGTAGATGTCATGCGTCTCGCTTACCAACTTGCTGTAATAAACAGAATTAAAAACCAATTTTGCAAGAGAAATGAAAAGGCTGGAAGGAAGTGGTTGAAAAATTTCCTATGTCGTCATCCACAAATTTTAATTAGAACCCCTTAAGGTCCTTCACTCTCAAGAGTGAGGGGTTTCACTCCTGATTCAGTAGCTCAGTTTTTTTTAAATCTACGAACCTGCTATGTACACCATTCAACATAATCCTGCAAGACTCTACAACTGCGACAAAACCGGCAAACTATTGTACAGCACAAACACACGAAAATATTAGGATTGAAATGCGTCAGATATCTTCTGTTCAATCCGCAGAACGGGGATCTCTTGTGACAGTCGTCGAACTGTGTGAGTCCAAATGGACACTTCATTCCTCCGTTACTTGTATTTCCAAGAAAAAATATGAAACAAGAACTGATGAATAGCACACCGCCTGGATCAATCCATGCGTGCCATCCCTCGGCGTGGATGAAGCGTGAGATTTTTTTTCCAGTGGTTTCTTCATTCCATCAAACATACAAAGCCGATTCTGTTACCTTAGTACTGGATGGGCACTACTCACATACCAGGAACCTGGAGGTCATTACTTTAGCTCAAGAGAATCATGTTGACATCATTTGTCTCCCACTTCACAGCAGCCATAAAATTCAACCCTTGGATAAAGCTTTCATGGGGCCCCTGAAAACATTCTACTGCCAAGAAATTGAAAAATGGCTCCGTTCACACCCAGGGCGAGTTGTCACTGTCTACCAAAATTGGTGAACTATTCGGAAATGTATACGAGCGAGCTGCAACAGGCGAAATAGCAGCTAATGGCTACCGGGCGACAGGCTTCTTTCCTTGTGACAGGAACACCTTCAGACCATATGATTTCCCTCTGTCCTCAGAGGACAAAGATGCTGCTCCTGTGAACCATCCTGCTTTGGTAAAGACCAGTGATCAGCCATCATTCTGTTCTGCTAATTTTTTACTGTTCACTTTTGCTGAGGCTCTCCGATCATCAGACATCAGCCCTGTGCCAAGCCTGAACCTAAAGCCAAATCCTCATGGTGGAACAGCAAATAAAATAGCGAGTTCACCTTATAAACAATTTGTTGAGGCAACTCAGAAAGAGAAAATAAAACAGGCCACTAAATCCAAAACCATTCAGCTTGCGTCAAATGCTATTCTTGGTCTCTGCTGACTCTGCTGTTGTCACTCAGACAGATATATTAAATGTATAGTCTGCAGTGACTACATGTTCTAAGGAAAACTGCTGCAATGGTGGCTGCAATTCAGGTCACACTTGTTGCTGCTTTGTGTTGCCCTGTGTAAGCACAATGTGTCAACACACAGATGTATATTAGGATCACACTCAGTGTTTGTATGTGTATTGTGTTGTCCTGTGGAAGCACACTGCTGTAATACCAGGTTGTAGATTAGGAACGCATGTGCTGCTGGTATGTGTGCTGTGTTTTTCTGTGTAGGCATATGCTTTCTGATGTGCTAATGCTCTCACTCAATGAGTCCTACAGATATCTAAAGGATTTAAGATTATACTCATAACTTCCATTGATAATTTTCACTCTGAACTTTCCATACCTCTCTGCACTTCTGAAAGACATCACAGTATCCATTGTAGTCATTGCATGGTGTACCTGGCTTGGAGAATAGGTTAGGCATGTCATATGGAGCTGTGTTCCAATCAAATGATGACCTGCAACAATCACTGATGTGTATGTGTATGTAAACACAACAGCAGCAAACTGTATTAGCATTCTAGGTAACCATGAGACAGCCTCACCTTTCTACAACATGTAAAATTAATCATAATAGCATATTTTGTCTGTGATCACAACCATAGTTGGTGGAATAACAGCCTCCATTCTGATACTGTTAGGCAGTCACAATGTGGCAAGATGATTGAAACCTGAACTTCTTTCCCTAAACCACCTACAACACTTATGTTCAGTCTTCCCTTTTACCAAATCTAAATATGATGCTCTTAGTGTCTTCAGAAGCAAGTACAGTTCTCATGCACAAATTGAAGACATGTAATATTATTTTAAATGTGTTGCTTTAGTAAAACAAAATCATTTGACAGTTTAAAAATGCAAAATGAGAAGAGAAATTATAAGCGGGCATCGTGCAGACTCACAGACAAGGCTGGTCATCTCCAGGGATCTTACAGCACAGCTCACAGGCCTTTATCTTGGAATCATGTGGTCCAGGAATACACTGACACGATTCCAGTCCATACGCAAGGCAGATGGAACCTGTGCACTCCTGTTCATGAAAAAAACAGATAACAGATTCACACACATCACAGAAAACATCTGTAAAATTTGTGTAGTGTTAGATTATACATAGAAAATTATGGTGAAGGAGAGGGAAGCCACAGAAGTGATAAAGGCCTATTTGCAGATAAAATCTCGGTATTTAGTTGAAACATACACATAAAAATTAAAAAGTCCTCACAGGAGAGCTGGTACCCAGACAAGGAAGCATACAAAACTTACATACACAACTGAGTGTGTTGCCACTTCTTATAACAAAAGTGCTCAATGTTAACTATCATATATAATCAAATGCAAGAAAACCCTACAAGTAAGATGACCCCAATTCACCAGCTTCAGTTGTCAGAAAAATACAAATATTTATATCATGCAGGTTTTCATGTCCCTTACTTTCTACTTGAGTTGAATTCAAGCCACACAGCAGAGTGCAGAGGGGGAAGGAGGACACAGCAACATGTACAAACACAAAAAGCCTGTTTTTCCCAACTAGCAAGAAAATGGTACAGTGGGGAGAACGAAGAGACGTGCTTTTTATTAATATTCATAATACTAGTGGTAAGAGGAGGAGTGGAAACTAATCTGGTCACAACAGGTGAAACATTAAGAAAGAGTAAGTAAAACCTTACAGAAACAAGGAAAGCTACCATCAAGAAATCAGCAGTATGGGAAAGACAGCCATACATTTGGGACAATGAAACAATGGAGACAGTGATAACAGGAGTATAAGAAAATGGAAGAAATGGGAAAACAGAAAATAAGAGAATAAAGTGAAGTGGATAGAAGAAAACTATAAGAAAAACTGCATTGTAGTATTTGGTTTGAAATAGATTAGTATGAGAATTATCTGGATACCCCGGAAACAGTGGTGGACTTTTTAAACTGGTAACTGAGTTGGAAATAACAAAACACAACACTGATTATGTAGTAACACTGGGGAGAGGAACAAACAGGAGACCTATATTGGTAAAGTTCACCACTTTGGAAAGAGAACGACAGTCTTTCAGAATACCAAAATACTGGCAGATACAAACATCAGTGTGGAGGAAGACTTGAGCATAGAAACAAGAAAAATCAGAATGACACTTATGTTGTGGTTGAAAGATGCCCAAAGGAAAGGACATCAGGCTTTTATGAAAATGAACAAGTTGTGGTTAATGGCAAAAACTTATAATCTGTATTATTTGTTAAAAAAATATCCAGTGTTATGATACAAACAATGAAACAGACATCCCTTTATTACATACAAATGGAAGACAAGACAGGAAAAACGCATCAAAAGAACAAACATAACATCCAAGGGGAGTAGAGACCATAAGACAGAGGGTGAGAGAAATATGGAAGAAAGGAAAGACAAAAGAATAAGGATAGGTGGGACTGCAGAAAAAAGAGCAAACAGGTGCAAGTAAAGGGGAGAAAAGTGGAAAGAAGAGCACAAGCAATATGACTAGAAAAAATGTGCAGAATTATCTAGAAGTGCTCTCTCAACTGCTGGATCAATTATACAAGCAGAACCTAGGCAAAAATATGGCCTAACCCATGCAGCTGGCTCAGTAAGGCCAATGACACATGAGAGGGAAGAATGGACAGTAGCAGCTCCACACAGTTTCATGGTAAAATGGCTAGTTTACTGAAGAAAGTCTAATATGCGCAGTAGGAATTAAGGATTTTATTAACTGTTTAAGCGAACAGGACATATCTGGAGTGGCAGAAAATTGGGCAGGGTGTGAAATATACAGAACTGAGGAATTTAAGAATTTTGTCATGGAAAACAGAAGATCAGTAGCATTTGGTAGGAATCCGAGACACTTTGCAGTACACATCAGGTGGAGAAATTAAAAAAACGTTATTGATAACCCAACATTATGAAAGACATGATGTGGTTAGTAGTGAAACAAAGTGACAATTTCAAATACAGTGGTACACTGCTGTTTTACATAACCTGCCAAGATCTCTGAATCGCTACAGCCCTAATTTTATGAATGATTTGGAAGAAGACATGAAGAACCAAACTTGTAATAATGGGTGTCTGGAATGCTACGGCTGGTAGCTTGCAAATAAACTTGGCACACATATGGGACAGTTTTGATAGGATGAATGGGAGAAATGACAGAGGCTATGACAGTAAAAATAGTAAAGACAAAATTTTGACTGCGAAGGTCAGAACTAGCAAAATTTTGTGAAAGAAATACGATAGAAATGCTGAACGGTAAATATTGTATGTATGAAGAGAAGAAATGCAGGATGATTGTATGGGCAGATTAGACATGGTTGAGAGTGAAATATGGTGTTTAGGAATAAAAATGATGATACAGAATAATAAAATGAATCATGTGGCAACAATTCTAAATCCTGTGGAAATGGCAAGAGCCACCAAGAAACAATACAAAAGAATGGGTCTGTTGTTTCGATGATCAGCATGGACAGGAAAGAAAATTAATACAAGGAGCTTTATGAGCTTTCAGCAGTAGGAATGATAAATGCAGAATGAAGGACTGGGAAAGTAGGATGAGATATGGTAGATGACTGGAAGATTAAACAAGACAGGCAATACACATATAATGTACTAATGAGGCACGTTAGTGCAACCACTGTAGCAGCGGAGAAGTAATAAGTATTACAAAATCTGAGTGTGTTTGTAGCCTTAGGTATCCAGCATGTATTGTGAATGTGACATTGTTATCTGTGGCCTGCCCCACCCTACAACATTTTTCCACTTTATCTCATAAATGGCATGATTTTCAAGAAAATGTTATGGAACATAAAATGTGTAATCTGAGTTTCCCTACAAAGTTTGTTTGAAACACTTTTCATTCTAAGAAGAACTGAGCGAGATATGATCGAAAATGTATATTGGTCTTCATGTCAAGTATCCTCTATTCTTGTCTGATTGTAATGAAACTTGAATTTTCTCGACAGATTGTAGCAAAATATTCAAATATCAAATTTAATGAAAATCCATCCAGTGGGAGCCAACTTGTTCCACGTGGACAGATGGACAGACATGACGAAGCTACTAGTCGCTTTTCGCAATTTAGCAAATGTACAAAAAAAGGAATGGCAAAACAAACAGGAAGAGAGATTAAACCACATGTTGAAGCAGAAAGGAACTAAAGGAGTTGTGGAAAGCCATTATACAAGCAGTGAAGGAGAAAAAGAGATGCGAGGTGGAATGTGGAAATTGGTTTAATTATTTTTGAAACTGTTTACAAAAGATGAAGAAGAAAACCTAGATGCAGAACCAGAAATGATGGGGGACCACTGTTTGGTGGAATTAGATAGTTATTTTACAGTTCCAATTCAAGAGAACCCAATGAAAATGAAGAATAAGTGTCCAGGTTGCAATGGAATACCGGCAGAAACATGGGAAAAGTTCAGTAAAAATAAGAAAGGAATGGGAATCTTGATAGACAAGTTTAATAAAACATTGGCAGTTAAAACTTACTGTAACGCATGGACAAAGGCTACAGTGTGTGCAGTCCATAAAAATAAAGGAAAAGTAGGAGAGTCTAAAAATTATAGTTTCATTACTATCAGTAGCAGGAAAGTTTTTTCCCAGTATTCTGGCCACCAGAGAGAGTGGCTGCTTGGTGAATAGTAAGACACTGCTGAGGTTTCATGCAGGATTTGTTAAAAAATTAAAAGACAATCACAGGCAACATTTTTGTAATCAAACCATAAGACAGGTATTAAAGACAAAACGGGATGTATATAATGCCTTTTACAGTTTTAGAAACAGCGATGAATTCCTTAGACAGAGAAGTTCCATGGTACAAAATGTTAAAGAGAGGGGTTAGCAGGAAAGCTGTGAAATGTAGAAAAAAGAATGTGTGATGAAATGCAATTCTGTATAATATGGAGCTATGGGGAAGTGACTGAACCAGTGAAAAAGATGAATGGTGCAAGACAATGCTGTAGTCATAGCCCATACCATTTAATATATTTTTACACAATATTACGCCTCTTATTATTGAAGAAAATGCATAAACACCAGTAGTGGGAAATAAAAGGATACCTACGTTATTGTTTGCTGAAGACTTTGCAATTGGATCGTTTATCATTAGCAGTTTACAAAGAGGAACATACCGATAGTGAAATGTTGTAAAAATTGGAATTGTAATAAAATTGAAGTATTTAAGTGATGAGAGAAACAAATATTGACAGCAACTGGCAAATGTTTAATAACAATGTCTAATATCAATGTAAAATTACTGTAAAATATATACGAGAGATGATTTGTGAGTCAAGGATGTTACACCTACATGGAGTTGAAGTATGGAGTGTGATATAGGGATGCAAAATTATTGATGAAATTAGGGGAGGATTATGTAAGAAGTCCAAGGAGCACAACAAACAGAGCAGCAGAATGGGAACATGATAAAGGAAGCAGTAGAGGCAAGATGGCTTGTAGTGTAGTAAATTGCTGGTAGAGGATTTGTTAATGGAACAAGATGAATTGTTAAAATGCTCTTACATGTGTCAGATTAAGGAACTTGAAATGTGGAAGTTGTGTAATAAGCCTAAGGGGTGAATTTTACAAAACTGGGTTCGGATACATTTGATTAGGCGGAGAGATGAGGGATTTAAAAGATATATGTCAGATATGTAAACTAAGTGTAACAATATTTCAAGAGAATCCAGAGGAGAAAAAATGAAGGAAAATAAATCTCTAGTCTCATGCAAGAATATGAAATAAGAATGGGGACAGAAATTCATACAGATAAATGTAATTTGAATGAATGAACTGGGTTAGCATGGCTTCAACTGGGAGTTTGGAAACTGAGAGGTATAATGAGAGGTGCATAAAAAGGAAGATTCCTCCTCTGTAAAGATGAACAGAATGAGGCACATGTATGTCTATAATGTAAAGACACATAGAGATGGGGAAAACAATTTTTTTAATAATAAATGGCAACTCATAAATGAAGAAATAACATACATGAAAATAATCAAATGTAACAAGATTAGAGAGTTAGAAGTTAAGGTTAATTTTTATACAAAATAAAATGAAGGCATGAAAATTAAGTGGGAAAAAAGTGGAGCAAGGTTTAGAGGGAATGAGAGAGGAGAAACTGCATATAGAAATAATTTATTATATAAAACACTTAGATGAGATAAGAACATGTCAGAACATACTCAAGAGCACAGATAAACTTCAGCCATCAGCAATAAGAATATTGTGTACGGGCAAAAACCTGGTGTTACCAGTCACATGCACACATATGTACATGGAACTCCAGCAATGAATTTGGTTTGATTTTATCACATTTAGAGCTTACTCATATACGAGTATAAATACACATTCAAATAGCACAACCATCTTGATGTGGCACTGCACATCCCTGTAAAGGTAATCTTGCTGTCTGTATTACTAGGCTCTACAAATGTCCAAATGTTAAGCATATTTTGCACACTGCGATGGAGACCTCAACAGGAACTTAATGTCAGACATCAAATTAAATAACATGATGCCACAGCATCTGCCAACAAATAACACTGCAACTGCCTGCACAAACCTATACACATACGTACATCATGTTATGGAATATGATACATGGACAAAGAGAAATTGTGGAATTAATGGCCAATTGACAGCTAGACATAGGAAGAACTTAGGAACTCAGCAAGATGGATGAGCATAAAAAAAATAGCCCTTAAAAGAATCCCCCCTCCAACACACACACAAAACGTATGGAAATATACTGTACTGACTTGTTGGGATTATTCTGCCATTTGTTCTATTTCTCTTACAACAATTTTGTGATGAAATGTAGAAAACCTTCTAAAATTCTCCACTCAGGACTTATAATAATGTCCCTACTTACACCCATGAAACAGACAAATTCTTCATTGCAAATTGTCTTGTTTGGCTTATTGATAGAGGGGGGGCACTGTGGTCCCCGTCCATCACAGAAACTAGCATCTCGACAACCATTGTCATCGCGGCATTTGTCTCCGAACTTCAGCTCACATGCAGTGGTGCAGCATGGACCCTGAAAGAAATTCAGTGATAAAAAGTCTAGGTAAGACAGAAGTGGAGTACTTCAGTGGAATGCATATATTAGATTAAGTGAACAACAGCGTGGCAAATATATTTAGTGACAAAGCAGGTAAGACCTGTGCAATAAGCAGGAATGAGGTAGGCAAAGATAATAGCTGGATGTGAGTGCTGCATACACAAAGGCAGTGGTGGAAAAGGATATAGGAACAGAAAGGTTCAGTTCAACGTGACATGTGAATGCGGAGAGTAATAAATAAGGATGGATACACAGAAAAGACAAACATATAATGTAAACACTGCGTCATATCAGATAGGAAAAAGGCACTGAAATAGAGAGGTGACCATAAGAACTACCTACACCTAGGACAATGCGAAAGACAGGGACAGACAGCATGGTCTTTGCCCTTCTGGAATGTTATGCAGCACTAACTGGTGGTTAGTCACCAACATATCGGGACAGTATATTGGTCCCATATTCACGGTCAGGACTGTTTGACACTTGAAGATGGGATAGATAGGCTGTCCCAAAATGTGGCTAACCAATTACCAATCAACAATGCATAATATCCCAGAAGAGCGATGTCCTTGTGGTGGACGCCACTGGCTAGCCCACCCACGTGACCAGGATATTTTGCCGTCCATACACCACAACCTTATAAACACTGAGACAGAGTCACGAGTGTAAGTGAGAACTGAAAAGTGGAGTCAGTGTGTGACGCGATTTCAGTGCAGCAAGCAGCCGGCTGCTGACATTGTACGTACGCGGAGAAGTAGTGTTGCGTGCACATATAATTGTGCGTGTGGGTGCGTATTGTGTGTATAACGTAATTCATACCTATACCACCACATTGGTGACCCCGCGAACACATCATGCAACATGATGCTGACCCATCAACACGGCCGGAGTAACTGCCTGATTCAACTTTCACTATCAACAGCTTCGGTATTTGTGTCCCACCTTTCTGGCCCGAAAAGCCAACTGTGTGGTTCGCACAGCTCGAGGGTCAGTTTGCTTTGTCAAACATCACACAGGACGCAACAAAGTTTTACTACATCATCTCACAACTGGACAAGAAATATGTGATGGAGGTAGGTAGAGGATGTAATGACCAACCCCACCACCCACAGGCCATTATGACAGAATTAAAGCATGATGGATTAGACGTCTTTCATTCTCCGAAGAGCAGCAGCATGTCTGCCAGCTCCTGATGCACGACGAGATGGGTGACTGGAGACTGACTCAATTCCTCCGCCACCTCCGGACACTCACCGGCCTGTCAGTACCATCAGACTTTCTCCATACTTTGTGGACGAATCGCCTGCTGCCAAATATTCAGGCCATAATTGCCACGCAAGCACAGGCTGCATTAGACGATGTGGATCAGCTGGTGGATAAAATAGCGGAAGTCACACCTCCTCCCTGTGTTGCCCGTGTATCTTCATTTGGTGATGACATCCGTACTTTAACTGCCAGTACTGATAAGCTGGCTTGGCAAGAAGCTGCACTTTCTGCGAGCCCCTCTCATCCACGTTCACCATCGCAGACACGACAACAAGCAAGACGTTCATCACGCTCTGGTGAATGGTCACCAGCCCGACATCTCCTGGTACCACCGGTTTAAAAGAGCGTGCAAAGAGATGCACCATGCCAGCAGGGAAATATGGAAGGCAGTCGCTAGTGGCGGCGAGCAACTGCAACAACTCAGCCAGCCGCCTCTATGTGACGATCAGTTCACGAAGATGAGCTTCTTGGTTGCAACCGGTGCCGATCTCTGCATCTACCCCTGTTGCCATCTTCGAGAACGCTGGACATAGAGTAGTTATGAGTTGTTCGCACCAAATGGCACTATTGTACATACCTATGGTTGCATAACCCTGCATTTGGATTTGAGTTTATGATGGGAGTTTTCATGGTGTTTTGTCATCGCAGACGTAACGGGACCCATCATCGGTTCAGGCTTTCTCTGCTTCTACAACTCACTCGTCGACATAAGACACCGACGCCTCATTGATAACATCACTAACCTTACTGTCAATGGCGCCTCGGCGGGAACGTACAGCAGCCACATTAAAGTCCTTGCCTGGAGCTCTCGCTACCACGCCATGCTCCAGGATTTTCCAGATATAATTCGTCCTGCAGGTATTCCCCGGGAACCCCAGCATTCTACATTCCATCACATTCGCACCATGCCTGGACCACATGTAACTTCGTGCCCACGGTGGCTAGCACAGGACTGCCTCTGAATCATGAAATCCGAGTTCAAGGAGATGCTCCAAAACGGCACAGCTTGGCGTCCCGATGGCCCCAGGGCTTCGCCCCTCCACCTCGTCCCCAAGCAAGACAGCTGGAGACCCTGTGGCGACTATCGTGCTCTGAACGCTGAGACCATCCCTGGCTGATATCCCATTCAGCACATTGCCGACTTTGCACAACAACTTGCTGGCTGGAAAGTCTTCTCCACAATAGATTTGGTGAAATCATACTATCAGATTCCAGTTCATCCAGACATTTTAGTGGTTCATCAATGAGGTTCTCAGAGACCTTGATTTCTGTTACTCATATACAGATGATGTGCTGGTCACCTCTACCTCGGAGGATGAGCATAAGCAGCACCTGCGTACATTGTTTCAGCACTTCAGCGAGTATGGCATCTTGCCGAATCCAGCCAAATGTGTTTTGGCGCGATGGAATTGGCTTTCCTCGGCTACACAGTTTCAGCTGAAGGTACTTGGCCCCTGGATGAGAAAGTCGCGGCAATAAATCGTTTCCAACAGCCTGTCTTGGTCAAAGACCTCAGACATTTCCTTGGCACACTTAATTTTTACCGGCGGTTCATAACACAAGCCGCCAGCATACAAGTGCCACTTCACTCTGCATTAGCTGGTCTCAAGGTCAAAGGATCACAACTGGTGGACTGGACACCCACTACGGTTCAAGCTTTCGTGGACTGCAAGGCTAGCCTCTCCCGTGTCACACTTCTGGCTCACCCGGACCCATCTGCTACATTGACCTTATTTACAGACGCTTCTGATATTGTTATTGGCACCGCCTTGCAGCAGCGTGTCTATGATGCTTGGCAACCCCTGGCTCTCTAGTCCCATATGCTCAGCCCCGCTCAACAAAAGTACAGTCCGTAAGACCGCGAGCTCCTGGCAGTGTGAGGCCATCAAGTACTTCCGACATATGGTCAAAGGCCGCCCCTTTGTCATACTTACGGATCACAAGCCTCTCACTTATGCTTTCCTGCAATGCAGATATAAATGCTCACCACAACAATTCTGTCACCTGGAGTTTATTGGACAATTCTCCACTGACTTCAGACATGTCTCAGGGCTAGAGAAGGTTGCAGCAGACGCCTTATCGAAAGCAAACTCTGTCATGACACCTCTTGATTACCATGCTCTTGCAAGTTCCTAGGATCAGGAGGTGGACCTGCAAGACATCCTAAAAAATGGTTCGGCGCATTGGTTAGAACGGGTGCACAGTCCTGGGACAGACGTCAACCTTACTGTGACACATCCACTCCACAACCGCGGCCATTCATAACCACACCTTTCAGACGCCATGGCCTTAGCTACCCCGGGGCCAACACCACCGTCAAGTTGGTGTCCCAGCGGTTTGTGTGGTTTGTGTTGCCGGGAGTGGGGAAAGACTGCCACGCATGAACACGCACGTGTACACCACTGTCAACAACCCAAGGTAAGGCAGCACGTAAATGCCCCTCGGGAGTTTCAACCTCCTGTCAGCATGTTTCTCTCGTGCACATTGACCTGGTGGGGCCGCTGCCTGTCTCTTCTGGCTACCAGTACTGTCTCACTGCCATCGACAGATACACCCGTTGGCCTGAGGCACTCCCTCTGTCTGACATCACCACCAAAGCAGTTGCTAAAGCCTTCGTCTGCGTCTGGGTTGCTCATTTCGGCCGTCCCCAGCAAATCACAACAGACCAGGGCAGGCAATTCGAGGCCTGCTTTTTCAAGACTCTGGCTACCATCACCAGATCCTCTCTAACTGGGACTACTGCATGGCATTCCACCTCCAATGGAATGATCAAGAGGCTACGCTGTCAGCTGAAGGCCGCCCTCATGTGCCAGCTGATGAACATTGGGCCGAAGCTCTACCGTTGGTCCTGCTGGGGATTCGCAGTGCATGGAAGGAGGACTTGAAAGCCTCATCAAACTAGTGTACGGTTCTCCCCTGTGGTTACCATGGGAATTCTTCACCCCTTCCCCCACTGAATGCACTGACATCACTGACTTTGCGTCCCAGCTGAGGGTCCACATTGGAAAGCTTCGGCCCATACAAGCATCCCGGCATGCCGTGCAATCCACTTTCATTTTCAAGGGCCTGGCCACTCCCTTGCATATATTTTTATGGCATGGTGCCTTCTGGGGAGCCCTCCATGCCCCGTATGTCGGACCATACTGGGTCCTCTACAGGGGCAATGAAACCTATTCCACTGAGGTTCAGGGTGCTGCGAAGAGAGTCTCCATTGACTGCCTGAAGCTGGCGTATGTCCTCCATGTTAAGAGAGAATCCTCTTCACCTCTGGCCATTCCTTCCAGTATCACGACTCGCTCCGCATGGCGGGTACGCTTTCTGGATTACCTGGGGGTGCAGTGGTCTCAGTGGTGGCGGTGGTGTGGTAGACTCCACTGGCTAGCCCACCCGCGTAGCCAGAATATTTTACCATCCATACACCACAACCTTAAAAATGTTGAGACAGGGTCGTGAATGTAAGTGGGAACTGAAAAGTGGAGTCAGCGTGTGACACAATTTCGGTGTAGCAGCAAGCAAGCGGCTGGCTGCAGACCTTGTATGTACGCAGAGAAGTTGTGTTGCGTGCACATACAATTTTGTGCGTGTATTGTACGTGTCAGGTAATTCATACCTATACCACCACACCCTCATTTATATTGCAGTGGAATCCTGAAAGCACACAGGGACACTGTGTTTACTCATGTTTATACAGAGGCCTGTCCAAAACATGGAATAAAACTCAGGAGCCATGTGAGAGGAAAGGAAAGGAAAGGAAAGGTGATTATGCAGAGGGATGACAGAAACATTTAATGTAACCCATGGGTCAAGAGCAAGAAAGGGAGAATATGTTTACAAGGAGAGAGGACATGAACCTGTGAGTTAACTTAGGTGCAGATGGGGGGATAATAAAGAATGGATCTTAAAGAAACAGGATGTAAGGGTCCGGGTTGTCCTCCTCTGGCTTCAGATGGACAATTCGCAGGCTCTTGTGAACATGACAATGAATATTCTGCACGCAAACTGGCGAATTTCTCGATTAGCCGAGGAATTATGTACTTCGCAAGAAGGATTATGTTTCATGGAGTCAGTCAGTCAGTCGATTGGTCAGTTGGTCGGTCAGTCAGTTAGCTACAATGTGTAATTACTGTTCTCTGCTCATCATTCCATCCATAATGTGGTGACCTCCTCTTAGTATTTACCGAAATAAATAAAGTTTGTCTGCATTCACTTACTACTTGTTTTACTTGCTGTGCTCTGTTTAATGTAAGAAGCTGATCACTGCTACAGTTCTGATGAAAAGAACACACTACAAAACATTCCCAATCTTATACCACATACTCACTTGAAAGGCAAGTCTAGTCTTGTTCACAGTTGTTTCAGGTGTTCATTATAAAAGCTCCCCTCATTGCTGTGTCTCAGACTAAATTCTACAATGATGACAAAAGCAATGAAGCAGAGAAAATTGACCTCTTGATCACATAACAGACTGGTGACAAATGCTACTAGTTTAAATGCTAGACATTTTAAATGTATAGAATTACAATTTGAAAGCACAAACAGAAGAAAGCACTTCAAGGAGCTAAGCATATACTGAACTGAACCACAGAAATAGGATAAGAGGATGTGGACTCAATTCACATGCATCAGAACGGAGTCTGGTGCTGCCCTCTTGTGAGCACAGTAGTGCAATTTTACACTGTTCATTCAGTGCCTTATGAAGAAGTAACTCATATGAAGGTAATGGTAAAGCAGTCCTGTTATTGGCCTGGAGTGGCCCAGAGGGTTCCACGAAGTTAAGGTTCCCAGATTTCATGGCAACGGCACAGGATGGTGGTAAGGTTGTCGGCCTTATGCACCGGCTGCCTTTACCCCCAGGAAAGGCTCCTGGTACTCATTTCTATTAGAGGCTGAGTTGACTCCAGGGCCATAGTGTGATCGAAAGGATTTTATGTCAATGAAAAATCCACTGACACTAGCTGGGATCGAACCAGCGACCTTCCGATTTGTAGCACAACACCTTAACTACTGTGCTACCAAGTAACTCACGTAGCACCAACAAATGCGATATTCTATAAGTGATGCTTATAAACTCTACTCTTACGTAGCTCCTACATGTTTTGGCACTATTATCCCGTCATCTTTAGGGAACCAACACAGAATTTCTTTAAAATGTGCAGCAATAAAATGGATCATAATAAACATACATATGTTGTGGTATCAACAGTGCAGAACCTGTAAGTTTTAAAGAAATTTTTAGGCCACCTCCCTAAAGATGGAGGGAAAATAGTGCTGAAACATGTAGGAGCTGATAGTGAACTGTGTGGTTCCATATGAGGTAGAAAACTTCTCAACAATCTGTGCAACTATCGGCTTCAAAAGTACTTTCATCAGTGGAGCTGCGTGATAAAACAGAACTGAAACAAGAGATGACTGGCCTGTGATGAATTCATTTATATGACCTCTCATTCTCCTTATCTACCAGTTCAGTAAGACACAACAAAGGAATTAGTTGTAGATAGAGGTCTTCTGCAAGGTGATGCTGTGTGCTTTGGCAAGTAGTTCCTGATGTTTCAAAGGACTGAGATGAAGGAAAAGGACTACAGATCTCTGAAATGTTCAGATCTACTCTCCTGATAAGCATCACATCCCAGAAGACTTGAATCTGCAGCAACAACGCAGTAATGACCGCAAAATTTCTTGGTCAATAAATATGTATTTCTATTAATGTCAGATGTGACAACCAAATGCATATACAGCCTTTTATTTTTCACATATACTAATTCTGTAATGTGAGTATTACATACTTGTGATGGGCTGCAGACACTGCGTGGAGTCAGTCTACAGGGCAGTTCTTCAGGAGGTGGGTATCTGCGCTGCGGGAAACAACATTCGTCCCGGCAGTCCTCTTCCCAACCACAATCACACTCCTCTCCAACCTCCACCACACCATTCCCGCAGATGGCTGACTGTGGTTCTGCAACCCCAGGGATTCCATTAACATTTGTATCAAATACAGTACTCTCTGAAGTTATCAATATTCTGATCCATTATTTGTGAGTTATTCAGCCAAGCTGCACACATTGCAAAAATAATGTCAGAATGAAACGACTTGATCATCTGTGTACCTAAAAAAGGTGCCTGTTTATTTGACTGTTGCAACTGTAATTCAGCAGCCTATAAAGATAGAAACTTTAAATTTTTATGGTGGTTTCAGGATGATTATGGGATGTGTTACGCCAAATATAAGTAAAATCGGAGTAACCATTCTTCACTCAGCATTGGTGCACGAACATTTAGCTGGCTGTTGCTTAAACATTTTTCAAATTAATGGTATGAATAGCCAGTAAAATTGCGATTTCAGAACATATGTCGAGAGCTATCATACACACAAGCAGTTAAACCCATGGTGTATCTATGGAATCCCGGAAATCACAGACAGACAAAGGGACTGTCAAAATTTATGTGAACAGTTCAACAGGCTTTATACAAGTTCTCTATCATGAATTGTAAAAGACAAGGTCTATGTTCTCAATGTCTGCTTTAAAGGATTTAAAAAACTGTTATTCCTTATCTTATTGAATGACAGTTCCTAAGCTGTGAGGTTGCGTAGCAATGCATGACTCCAAGTGATGGTTTGGGGGAGCAAGTGGAAGGAATTGTTACAGCAGTTGCCTGGAGGAACGAAGAAATAAAATGAAACATCATACTCCTCTAATTATAGTTGACAATTGTTCCAAATTTATCTTCTGAAAAGTGGGGGTTTCCTTACAATCGCGCACAAAGATAACCGCATTCAACAGGAGCATTTGCTTGAAAACTGCTGTATGTGAAAGGGGTGGGGGGTGGGGTGTGAATCACCTTGTGTTTGTGTCAGTATGGTACAGCCTACCATTTCAGATAGCCTGTTTTCAGGCCAACGACTGAGCCCACAACTACTGAAAGTGTTGCAGTAGTGAGATGTTTGGTAGGAATCAGCAATACAGTGCCCTATCTCATATGAATATTCAGAGACTCTCCAAAGATTAGCATCATTAGGCCTACCATATCCATACAAACGTGCAGTGGCGGTAATTAAAAGTTGGCCCTTTGCCTGCATATTATGCTTTGATTCTCACAACAAACAATGACCATCTCCCCTAACTTCATAATCAATGCTTATTTACTAACCTGTAAAGCAACCCTTTGGGCTCCGGGCCTTTGCATTCAATACAGGGTTGATACTGTTGAGACTGCACGGGGAGAACTTGTTGTTGTTCCTCTTATCCCCCGATGTTGCGCGCGCAAACATGATGAAGTTGCCATCTTCACCACCAGGAGTGCATGACTCGGGGTCGTGCTGAGCAGACAAGCCCATCCAAAGAAAGGATGAGGATCATAATATCAATGTACATAGGTTATTCCTGTACAATACTGTGAAATGTCTTTTTAACGAAAAGGGGAATAACGAAATTTCAATAGTGACAATTTTTACCTGTGCCTACCAGTTTACTATATATTCTTACGTATAAATGTTACGCTGCAACGAATACCACTTCAAGAAAATTTCACTTCCAAGCAATAAAAAACCAACTCGCTCAGAAAACAGTATAAGCAATATAAGGATTCATCTATCCCATGGATAAAAAAAACTGATACTCCATCTCCAGCACAATGCAAGAGTGCCAGCCAAGCAACACATACCACTTGCTATCGCGGAAAGCGTCAACTAGAAAGATTTCATGACCTAAACGTTTCAGACGAAAATTGAAATGTGAAACCACATTCTGATGAGATCGGCGAGTGTTTCGATTCGATGGCCGATCTAGTCGAACAACTCTCGTTTCATTGGGTTCAAACTTTATATCACCAAAACCGTCTGTCAGTTATACGTTATTCACACCGCATCGTCATTGTTATGCTGTTTCTGGACACACAATCAAACGGAGCTCTGGCGAACGGTACACTGCTGTGCAGGCGAGGCAGAACCTTACCACGGCCTTTCGCAAAATTTGCGACTTGGCACCATCTACAGCATCTGCCGTGAGACAGTTTGTGCTAAGGCAAGTGACGCTGTTGCGTCATAATGGAACAAGGAAGTGAATAGTGCTCCCTGCAAAATATGTGCAGCACCGACGGAACAGCGCTGTGTTAAAGTTAAAGGAGATTGCCTTAGGTGTCTTTCTAGATATAGAGGGGGCATTTGACAACACCTCCTATGTCTCCATGTGCTCAGCATTGACCAGACACAGGATACATCAAACCATCGTACGATGGATTAGAGCCACCCTGGAGGGTCAGCTGGTCATGGGGGCTTTCGGGGGTGTCTCCAGGAGTGTCGCGGTGTCCAGGGGCTGCCCTCAGGGGGGGGGGGGTTATCACCCCTCTTATGGTGCCTTGTTGTGCATGAACTGCTAGTAAGGCTCAATGAGGGGAGCGTTTATGCACAGGGAGATGCAGATGACATATGTCTTCTAGTGGTGGGAAAATTCCCAAACATGGTATCAGGGTTCATACAGTGGGCCCTGCAAACCTTTGAATTCTGGTGTGGCGGGCTTGGTCTGTCGGTTAATCCCGACAAGACTGGGCCTGTTGCATTCACTAGAAAGAGGAAACTTACAGGGTTCTTTGAGCCCCGTCTGTTTGGGAAGACCCTGCAACGTTCCATGTCGGTCAAGTACCTAGGAGTGATCCTGGACTCATGTCTGACCTGGAAGGAACACATGGATGTTAAAGTGAAGAAGGCTCAAAACTCGATGTGGGCCTGTGGTGTGATGTGGTGGTTCATTGGCTCTACGTTGTTATCATCAGGCCGTCCGTCACTTTTGCATCCTTGGTATGGTGGCCTGGCTGTCAGATGGCCAGTGCCAAGAGGAAACTAAGCAGGGTTCAAAGATTTGCCTCTTTTGGGTCCCCAGACATGCTGGAATACGAGGCAATGAAATCGTGGATAGGCCCGTGAGGGGCGGCTCTGCTCTGAGGTTTCTTGGACCCAAGCCGTCCCTGGGGGTCTCTAGGCGAGATTTGCTGGCTGGCCAACCAGCACGGGGCCCAATGGCGAGGTCTTGGTGATATCCAAAGGCAGGCTCGAGAGTTTATCTCGGCACCTAGTCTCGGTACCAGGGCAAAATTTATGACCTTTAATAGGATTCAATCCAGGGTTGTAACTGGCCTTCTTATGGGTCATAACACCCTGAGGAGACATCTCTACCTACTAAGGCTGCTTGACAGCCCCTTATGTAGGATGTGCGGGGTGGGAGAGGAAACCTCGGCTCACATTCTATGTGAGTGCAAGGCTTTGGCCTCACTCAGACATGCTTACCTGGGCTCCTTTTTCTTGGAACTGGAGGATATTAGGAGTTTAGGCTTGGGGGCCATCTGGAACTATAGTAAGGTTGCGGGGATCCCATGATTCAATATGGGACACAAAGGGCCTGTCCTAATCAAGGCCTAGGTGCATCGGGGCTGAGGCCCTGCACCCAAATGCAAATCTATCTATCACATAACACACAAAAGACAGAACTTTGATGTGCAAGGAGCAATGTATTTGCTAGATGACATGTGTCTGTGAGTAGAAAAAACATATTTCCTACACCTTCATTTCATAATGTTAGTAAGAACATAATACTAATTGCAATGTGTGGACCCAGACTCACAGCAAACAAGAAGAACAGCAGCTGCTGCCCTGACTGTCATCACGCAAAACTCTCTTGAGTTCAGAACAGGTGTGAGTTGTAGGATAAAACAACCCCTCTGCATTAAAAACCTATACCATGAAAAATGCTTTACATGCACAATTTCTAAAGGTATTAAGTAATTTGTACAGGCAAATTAAATAAAAGATAAAAAGTAATTTGAATTCTGACACTGAAGAAAGCTGTTATATACTTTTTTGAATTAGCAACCAAAGATCTGTGGACTGGCTTTGTTAACACTAGGGTGGATTTTGCGGTCAATTATGAGTAATGAAGAACACAGAATGTATATCTTAAAAACAGAAATATTATAAAGCTTTATGTCTCTTCAAGTTACTTTTGCACTCTTGAGTACAAACATGAAAGCTGTTATAATAATCATAAACAATGATTTTTTAATAATCAATACTGAATTAGACACACAATCCTAATGTAAGTCCTGTGTGACTAAAAGAGAGGGAAATAAATAATAATAGAGATATAAGTCATTCAGTGGTTGAAATCTTAAAGGAAATTTCAACATGAAAATTGATACACATGTAAAATTTCTGAATGTTTAAGCAGTTACCCAAACACTTAAGACAGCAATGTACCTACCGGTGAGCCAAAGTTGTGACCAATCTCATGGGCTAGTGTGACATGTGAGACAGCAGGAGGCACGTGCTTTCCATAGTTGAGCAGGGTCACAATGCCAGTGTTGAGACTCTTCATGCTGCCTCGATAGTGCTGCAAAAATGCAAGACGAAGTGTTACTGTGTGATGACTTACCACCATAATACTGGGTCTTCTTTGCATGAGCACACTCCCAAGAAATGCCCTGTTACAAAATTCTGCCACTGGACCCAAATGTGGGACAGCTCACCCCACCTTACATTTTCATCATTGACCTTTTTAGTATGTACACAGATATTATTGTTCTATTTATTACTAAGTCTTTCAAGCAGTATTTTCCCATCAGGTTACACACACACACACACACACACACACACATATATATATATATATTGTTTTCTCTCTCCCAATTTCACTGTCCTGTATGTCATCACCACAGACAATGACAGAAATAAATTCAATGTTTCAAGTAAACAATAAAAACATTTGCTGTGTCTATTCTCCTTGTAATTGTGAAACTAACTTTGATTTCAAGCCACTTAAAACACTTCACGTACACAGACCCGCTATTCCACATCACTTACCCCATTCTTTTCACATACACCTCCAGCATTCTTGAGGTCCCCCGTCCAAGCCAGACCCAAAGTTCCCATCTCAAAGTCCCGGTATGTAAACATGTAAGCTAAGCAGAACTGATCATAATCCTCCTCTGAAATGAAACAGATAAAATGTAACTTCAATACAGCAAAACCTTGCTATTTACTAGGGTTTTGTTCTTGAAGAACCTCAGACATGGGAAGATGGTGTTAGGGAAACTGACGACATATGAAATACGATAATATGTACTTTAATGTTTAATAAACACAAAAAAATTTGTGTTGGTGTATAATAGAATGATGCTGGTGTCTCTGGTTGAGAGTGGTGAGGGTGCTCAAACGATGCAGGGATGCAGGGTGTGTGGCAGAACTGAGAGAGGAGACTTGGTGATGAAAGAGGTGATCTTCAGTTGTATTGTCTGGAACACAACACAACTGAAGGGCAACCATGTATCACCCAAGTTTTTCATTTTGCAGCTTCTCCTCTGAATTTATCACCTGTTTTCCTCCTTTACAACTTTTTCCATCTCTTTTCATTTTTCGGTCTAGTCACCCACTGGGTTGCTTGCAGCCTCACATCAGTCTACATATGCCCACCTCCAGAGGCCAGTTTCCTGTCCGTCCACCTGTTCTGCCCTTAAAATGAAGGCAGAGGATTCTGCTGAAACATTTTATCCCTGTCCATAACACTACAATGCATCATGTATCTTCACATTCAGCACTGTCAGAACTTCACTGGAGAATCTGGGTGACAACAGATTGGAAAGAAGTGGAGGTGCACTCATTGCATGATTTGAAGTAGACTGTGTCTGACATACGACGGCACACCCACAGAAACCAGATTTCGTCTTTCGGCGAAACGGGCGAGTCCATTTAAATCGGAGGGGGCGTCAGTTCAGTCGACTAATGGCAGCTGAGGTGTGCGCATCAGTGGTAGTAATGCTGGATACACCATGTTCCGAGGTAGTGTGAAGGGTACTGGCTACCCACTTCATTCGCCAGTTTCCCCTTCACTTCCCCTCCCGTACTTCACCGTGTACCTTCACATTTCAACTGGAGTCTACTTTCCTGATAGAAGAAGGATTGTGTTATTTCATACCACCAAATTGTGAGAGATGGTACAACACAAGCTCGAGAAAATGATAAAAACTGTCCAAATTCTTACATATATTTATGAATTGTTCTCATAAATACTTACTACCAAACCTAATGCTCCTGAAGTGCGTGTATTTAATAAACTTATATTATTACAGAAAATTAAAAACTTGGGAAAACAACTTAGAATCCAAACTTCGTCCCTTTGTGAATGTAATGTATTTGACAAATTTCCAGAACATTTCAGAATAAATCACTGCCGTTTCATATGCGCAGTTTTCCACATTTGTTAATATTAATTCACAGTTAAGTCAATTACACTACATAAAATATTGACTTTTCAGAACCATTAATATCAATCCGATTTAATAATGGATTTCATCATATTATATGACGGCAGTGGTAACAGGATACATGGACGAACTGTGAATTACTCAGCAGTAGTCATCACCACCACCCTTCATTTACTCAATCAATCATTTCACTTATACAAAAAAAGCATTCTCTTTCCCTTTTGCTGCGAATATGCTATTCATTCATTCTATTCCACACACCGTTCCTCCTCAGGCTGCTGTTCTTTTCTATAGAAAAGAGAACAGAACAGACCAGGAGACGACATCTACTAAACCGAACAACTCCTTCCTGTTTTTTATATTTATGGGCCCATGCATCGTGAATCAAATTCAATAACTGTACAACAAGATGCGACTGTATTCAGCTTATTATATTTCTGTAGACAGTTCTACATGTTGTGGGTGTTGACACCCATCACCAGGAGCTGGTACAACTGTAATTACAGCTTCTGTTATTGGTCAGTCGGGTCTACTACCAATCGCCCTCGTTGTTGACTTCCAACTCAACAACGAGAGCAGATGGTAGTAGACCCAGTTGATCAGTGCCAGAAGCTGTAATTACAGATGTACCAGCTCCTGATGATTGGTGTCAACACCTGAAACATGCAGAACTGTCTATTTACTTACTTAATATTTCATTTCCACTGGTCTTTCATTACTCACTTCTGATTCCCCTCGTCCCAATGTCCTACCTCTGATATAAGCACTCATTACTAACTCCCATAAGTCCTTTCTTATGGCTGTTTAATTATTCTACTCTGCGACCCCTAACCTCCTTCATGTAACGAATATGCCCCGCTCTGTTTACTCGTTCCATTCCGTCACCCCTAATCTCCTTTCTGTAACCATTTTGTCCATTCTTTACTGGCATCCTGATATTTTTCTACCTCTGATCACTTAGCCTCTTCCTGAACGTAAGTTCCATTCATCTTCTTCCCAATACTCTCTTTCAGCTCTTCTTCTTCTTCCTCTGCATCCCCTAAACACTATTCCATTATATTTCCTGCTTTTCTTCACTTTTCCTGTTTCTGTCTACATTTTGAATCTTTCACCCTTTTATTAAATTTCTCGGTTTATTTCTTCATTACATTCCTTCAAATAATTACAGAAATCTTAATCCGATTCATTATTTTAATATTTCTGTCAACTGGCCCCCTTCCTGTGTACAGTTTCTCTTCACTTGCTCTCTGCCTGGTCAAATCCTTCTTCTACTTGTGTTCACGTTAGCATCCTATCTCTTATCCGCGCTCTCGTCCTGCCGCTTCCGGTTCCCTCACACCCCGCGACATCGCAGTCATTAGCTCTCACCGTGTACAAGCTGCCCCCTCAAGGCCTAAGTATGAATTATGCATGCAGCACGTCTGTAGGCAGGACAACAGGGGAGCACGAGTACACTCCAATTCAAACGAAAATCACTAAAGGTGTCATTTCCGAGCAATATTCTTACTTTATCTCCACTGCTATTCGTTCTATTAAGGATGTCTTGCGGGGTCAGATAATGAGACTCAATCCATATGGCCTAACTACTTTGAACAGTATGTGAATTATGCAGTCAAGAGGCACTGTTAAATAGCCCCAGCATGAAGCCAGTTAGCAAGACATTCAACTGGATATTACTGGCTGCTGAATATCGGTACCAGGAAATGAGAGGCAAGAGAACTACGAATTACGCGAGAGAGTGCATAGCGTATTTCGGAGTTCTGGCCAGGATTTCCTGAAAAGAGCCAAAGTAAATCCACCAAAAATCTGTTTTAACTTCGACAACAGCCACCTACGTGTGTCCTGTCTTTTCCTTAGGCCTTTAAGGAGAAACTAAAAGAGACATTGACAGCGCGCGCGTGTGCACGCACGCACACATTCACACACACACACACAGTCTGCTGTTGCACACAATGCTGACGAAAATACAGATTCAACGTAGATAATTCCATATTTCAAGTTACAAACTCTGCAGTTGTGTCGAGTATGCTTTTCGTTTTCGCTCTCTGTTGCTGCGCAAGGATATACGTAAATTGGAAGAAAGCAATCGAACTGCGACGATGTGGTTAATCAGTGGAATCAGCATTTAGATTTCAATGACACGAAGCCATGTTATTGCATACATCTGGGGTATCGCGAGCTCTTCACAGACGAACAAGAGTGAAACAAACTGGCCTGCAGAGAGATTCAACTGGCAGGTGGTTGGAGGGAGGAGATGCGAGTGTAAAGGATATCCACTGAAGGACTGAAAATCCGATTCAATGCCGTCACAGGAATTCTATTTCCAGTTCGAGGGAGTATACACACACACACACACACCGAGTACAGCAGAACAGGCACAAGTAGGACGCAATCTGTTGCAGCACTGACGGCATATCAATAACCTTCTCATTCCTTCTGCCCAGTCGCTGGTGCTCTACCGCCATTTTATGGAGATAAGTACCTTCCAACGTCATGTTATATGCCTTGAGCCAACCCCCCACCCAAAAGTCGGAACATGCGGGCGGGGCTATCGGCTGTCACAATTCACGTTTCCTTCCTTTGATTTTCCAGGCAACTTTTTCTTTTGTCCCCCCCCCCCCCCACCAAATCTCTTTTTTTTTTTCTTTTTTTTTTTTTTTTATTTTTTATATTTTTTTCTTCATATTTAGTTCTTTATTTCCTACTTCTGATCTTTTTTTTTTTTTTTTTCTCTTATTCCTACTTCTATATTTCATACTTTTTCTCTTCCTATCTCCTTCTTTATA
>Ga0123352_10002762_pt1 | contig 24871 bp, 17 predicted proteins | sample TergutLab28metaG_FD_89700 | JGI IMG/M metagenome (GOLD analysis project Ga0123352, IMG submission 89700) | Labiotermes labralis P1 segment gut microbial communities from Petit-Saut dam, French Guiana - Lab288 P1 | ecosystem: Host-associated > Arthropoda: Insects > Digestive system > Gut ...
TAAGAACGCACACGAGGTACATGCGGTTGCCAAAAAAGTGCCTTTGGATCGTTTGTTACTTGAAACGGATGCGCCGTATTTGACGCCTCATCCTTATCGTGGGAAGCGCAATGAGCCAGCTTATGTGTCTTATGTAGCAGAGAAAATAGCTGAGCTTCGAGGACTGACCTTTGATGAGATGTGCGCAGCGACCACTGAAAATGCGTTAAGATTGTTTAAAATGAGAGGTTAAGGTTCATAATGTTTTGTAGTGGTCAGACAGGGGGCGAAACATGAAACTCTTAATCTCTATTTTTATTTCTATGGTAACGACGATAGCAACCATCTTTGGTTTGATGTGGTATTTCGAGATGGATATGCCATTTTTTAACGAGGATGCCTTACCTGTGATGAGTGAACAAGTGACCAATGTCATTGCACGAGAGGTCATTCATCATGAAGAGGCACAAATGGATGCCATTGATCAGGTTAATGCAGCGGTGGTTGGCATTATTCGAATTTCAGACGATGAGGGATTTCTAGGTGGGATGGCTCAGAGTACGGGATCGGGCATTGTTTATGCCGTGGAAGGTGGTAATACGTACATCGTTACTAACGAGCACGTCATTGCTGGTTCTCATCAAATCGAGGTTATGTTTAATGACGAAAGTCGGCAACGTTTTGCTCCTACGATTGTCGGTGTGGACGTTTATACGGATTTAGCCGTGCTTCGAATTGATGATTTCGAAGCATCGGTTGTGGCGACTTTTGGCGTGACGGAGGAATTGCGGATTGGGCAAACGGTCATTGCCATTGGGAATCCGTTGGGACTTGAGTTTGCTGGGTCGGCAACGGTTGGTGTGGTATCTGGTCACGATCGACATGTGAGCATTCCAATCACGACATCAACAGGTGAGGTTCAAGACTGGACCATGACGGTCCTACAAACCGATGCGGCCATTAATCCAGGAAATAGTGGTGGTGCTTTGATCAATTTATCAGGAGAAGTGGTCGGGATTAATTCGATGAAGGCTGCAGAATCAGCCGCTTTTGGGATGTCTTTTTCCATTCCCACCCACGTTGCTTTGCCTGTGATTTACGATTTGCAACATCATGGATACGTGAAGCGGATCACCCTTGGCATTAGTATTTTTGATTTAAGTACCGTTCCAGAAGTGACCCGTCAGCAACTGGACTTACCTGAAGAGCTAAGGCAAGGCGTTTTTATTAACGAAGTAAATGAAGGTAGCCTAGGGGAGGAAATGGGTCTTCGTCCAGGAGACGTGATTACCCATGTTGGGGAAGCGACGGTTAACGATGTGGTTGGTTTTAGAAGAAGGTTATTTACTTATCGGTCAGGTGATGTTCTGCAGATAGCGGTCATGCGCGACGGTGAAGGGATTGGGTTGATGTTAGAGATCGAAGACGAAGTAGAGTAAAACGATTAGAATTTAGTGATTCGGCATCTTAAATCCCCCCAATTTAGGAATTTTCACTTACTTAGGGGTAAAGTTTACCCCTACATGACCCATATATGAACTCAAAAGGGATAAATTTTACCCTTATCATGGAAGTTTTTGGTTGAAAAGGGGTAATTTACATCAATCGGACAACCTGCGTACTTTCTCATAAAAAAATAAGCGTATTCGCTGACAACTAGCGAATACGCTTATTTTAATACGTTTACATTTTTAACGACGTATTCAACCCCGGATAAGGTGGTTGCTAGAATCATCCCATAAATTAAGGCCAGGTTAACCGTTGTTAAGTAAGGATGAATTAGTAGGACAATAATGGTTACAAACTGGAAGACGGTCTTAAACTTACCAGAAAATCCGGCAGCAATGATCACGCCTTTTGCAGCAGCATTCATTCTTAGACCACTCACAATGAATTCTCGCGTTAGGATAATGAAGACCATCCAACTGGTAAGTAATCCTTGATCCAGAAAAATCAAGAAAGCAGCGGTGGTTAACATTTTATCAGCAAGGGGATCCATGAATTTCCCGAAGTCACTAATCAAATTCAATTTGCGTGCCAAGTAACCGTCTAACCAATCGGTGATGGCTGCTAAGGAAAAAATAATCAGTGCAAGGCCGTTTGCGTAAGTGATTGAAAATCCGCCAGAGACACTTTGGTAAATATAATTCTGATTAAACCCCTCTACGTAGAAGCAAGCGAGGAAGAATGGGATGAGGGCTATACGCAGAAGGGTTAATTTATTAGCTATGTTCATTATCTCAAATCCTTATTCAGAAACCACATTGAAGATCAAGCGTTGGACGGATTCACTGTTGTTGTAGTCCACTTCAACCCCGTTAATGGTGATGCTTTCTACACCAAATAAGTTTCCAAAATTGATGTCGATGGTTCCTGTGCCATTTGTGAGGTCAAACGTTTCTTCTAAGTCATTATCAGGGCGAAAAGTACCACTATCTATCATGCTCTGATTAAATCTAAGTTCAAGCCAGCAATCTGCTTCAAACTCGATGCGCAATGTCACTTCTTCTGCTGAGGTGACAACGTCAAACGTTTGGGTACGACCAACGTGAGTATCAGGCTCGATGGTGGTTTCATCTGCTGGATCAGGAACGGTTGTAGGTTCCGTTTCATCTGGTTCTGTTTCCTCAGGTGTTGTTTCAGTTGGTATCACATCGTGCGGGTTAACCACCGACGGTTCATCGTTCGATCCAGAATTTCCTAAGTTAGAAAACAGACCGATCAGAAAAAAGATAAAGGCAACACCTAAAGCGGCTAAAACTAGAAAAATGAGCCCTTTAGTTAAGTTTACTTTAGGAAGTCTTGTTTTCTTATGGTTCGCTGTTGCTAGGTTTCTTTTCTGAGGAATGACGATTCGCTGCGGTGTAGAAGGTGGTGGTGGAGCAGCATGAGTTGATGTTTCTTGCTCTGTGACATGATCAGAAATCGTATCTTCTGCGATTCCTTGGTTGTTTTTGACGGCGTAGGCATAAACCTGTTCTAGGCTCACACCAAGGATTTTTGTATAACGATTCAAGTATAGTTTTAAATAAAAATCGTCAAATCTACGGAAGTGCCCTTCTTCAATAGACACTAAATGAACGACTGGAACTTGGCTTTTTTGTGAAAGCTGCTCGATGGTTACGTTTTGCTCGATTCGAAGTGATTGCAAGCAAGCGGCAACTTGTTGATTAAGCTGTTCGTTTGTAAAGTCCAAGTGAGTCACCTCCTATAAGCTGGCGTGCTTTTCTTAATATACAATAATATGGTCAAAACAAACGATTTTAACCTTAGTGTGATGTCAAGTTATTTTAATTAAGCATAAATGATATTCTATAAGCCATGTTTTGTACGCGTCAATAGATGCCTCTATAGACGAGCGGTAATTATCTATCTACCACAATAAAAAATGCTTTCGCTTTTTTCAAAAAGCTTTCGCCTTTTTTCTCGAAAAGCTTTCGCCTTTTTTATTGTTGTCGGTCAGTGCTCACTATCGTTGTGCGCTTCCCGACAACTCTGTAGTCTTCTCTCTGCGTTCATTTCCGCGATCGAAGTGCCCCTACCAAATTTGGGTTTCTCGCTCGTGGGGTTTACCCGTTCCACTCTTTCGGTTTCCCAAAAGCATCGTCACTGTGGCACTTTTATAGATACTTAGACCTTACGTATTTGTTTAGGTCTGTTCTCGGCCGTCAACCATCTTAAGATAGCTGCCCTAGCTTATTGTTTAACTAGGCACGAACACTACAGTCATCTCAGACTGTGCGAGCATGGACTTTCCTCAATTCATAAAACAGAGTTTCACAAACTGCAATTACCCGAATATCATCTTGGTATTATCCCAAATTTAGTAGGTTATGTCAATGTTTTTGCGTGATAAATAGACAAAAATACTTAATTAAAGAATGCTCAGAATTTTGCTTTTTTTGAATTGTTTTGATAAAATGGTGCTATGATTAATTATCCGCATAAAAAAACAGCAGTCTCACAACTCACGAGCCAGGCATCTGCGCGTAAAAAAGAAGTTGATTTTGGACGTCGCGGGATGTCTTTTGAGGATCAGATTGAAAAGACAAATGCTCATTATTTAGCCCGTGGCAAAGCGGTGATTCATAAAAAGCCGACACCGATTCAAATTGTAAAGGTGGATTACCCTAAGCGTTCGGCTGCAGCCATTACGGAAGCGTACTTTAAAACGCCTTCAACCACGGATTTTAACGGGGTTTATAATGGCATCTACATTGATTTCGAAGCTAAGGAAACGTCGAATAAGACACGCTTTCCTCTGGCGAACATTCATGAACATCAAGCCAAACACATTGCGGCAGTTGCCAAACAAGGAGGGTGTGCGTTTCTACTCATTAAGCTATCCACCCTGTCAGAAGTGTACGTGTTAATGAGTGATACTTTAGCGATGTTTTGGCAACAATACAAGGAAGGAAAACGCAAGTCGATTTCGCGTGATGAACTATTGGAATATGGCTTTCCCGTTCCAGAGGGGGCGTATCCTAGTGTGGATTATTTGAAAGTGATTGATGACATCATCATAAAAAAGGCCTTAAAATAAGGAAGGTTACTAAAATGAAAATAACAACTGTGAACAAATCAAAAAGTAAAACACCTAAACAAATAAAAAAATGGCAAGTTGCTGGACGGAGTAGCTTTTTCCTAGCAACGATCACTGCATTAGTGGGAGTTGTTGTCGTTGGATTATGGGTATTGGCCCTTATTAATGACGCGCCAGAGTTAGATCATCGACTTCTCGTTGGTCGCAACCAATCGACGATTATGGACATGGACGGCGATATGTTGACTGAGCTTGAAGGGGTAGGTGGTATGCGACGTGAATGGGTAGATTTAGCTGATATTTCTCCCGTGATGATCGATGCCATTTTAGCAACAGAAGATGCCCGATTTAACAACCATCATGGTGTGGACTGGACGCGAACCATGGGTGCTCTTGTTTCCAACGTGGAAGCTCAAGTAGGTGGTAGTGGTGGTATGCAAGGGGGATCGACCTTAACGCAACAGCTAGTAAATCAGACTCATCTTTTGATTTTGGATGAGTATGGGAACACTGTGCGAGACAATAGCGTTGGTCGAAAGGTTCAAGAAATTTATTTGTCCATGCAGCTGGAACGAGAGTTTTCTAAAGATCAAATTCTTGAAGCCTATTTAAATTTTTCGCCATTTGGGCAGAACATTTATGGCGTACAAGCGGCTGCTGAATTTTACTTCGATACGAGTGCTAGTGAGCTGACCTTAGCTCAAGCGGCGACTCTTGCAGGTATTTTGCAGGCTCCGAGTCACTGGAGTCCTGATGTAAATCCACATCAAGCTCAAATACGTCGTGACACGGTTCTTAACTTAATGTACGTTCACGGTTACATCGATGCTGGGATGCGTGATTTAGCTAGCGCTGTTCCAATTACGGATTTACTTGTAAATAATGAAGTTGAAACGGCAGAAATGGAACGTTACCAACCATTTGTTGATTACGTACTTGCAGAAGCAGAGCAACGATTTGACATTGAACCTCATGCTGGGTACCGCATTTATACGACCCTTGATCGCAATGCCCAGGCTCACGTTCATAACGTAGTGACGACCAACAATTACTTTTTATGGCCAGACGAATACATTCAAACGGGAATCGCTATGATCGAGACGGGTACCGGTGAAATTAGGGCTCTTGGAAGCCGTAATTTAATGGGGAGTAGCGATGACGCTCGTGGTTTTAACATGGCCACTGACTTAAGACGTCAGCCTGGTTCGGCTTCGAAGCCGATTTGGGCTTATGGGGCGGCGATGGAATACTTAAATTGGGGAACTGGTAGTAACATTTGGGACGATCTTTACGCAGGAGCTGGTGGGCACATTTTCCACAGCTGGGACCGTGACATAAGAGGACGCGTCACCCTTGATTTTGCCATGGAATGGTCGTGGAACATACCGGCAGTTCGCGCCTTTAATGCGGTGGTGGATCAATATGGACCTGAGCACTTGGCAGAATTTGTTACTAGGTTAGGAATTCCTCAAGAGGCTTCTAACTTATACGAAGCTAACGCCATTGGTGGGGGGACATTGGTGTCACCACTGCAAATGGCAGGGGCTTATGCTACTTTTGGTAATGGGGGTGTCTTTAACGAACCACATGCTATTAGACGCATTGTCGATCCAGAGGGTGTCGTGATTTACGAGTCGCCACATAGTGAGCGTGTCGTAAGTGAAGAAGTAGCCTTTATGATGACGGATACCTTAAGAAGCGTGGTTGTTAGTGGAACAGGGCAGAATGCTAATGTTCAGGGGCAATACGTAGTAGGAAAAACGGGAACGTCAAACTTTGATGCGGCAACTCGTGCCCGTTATAACATTCCAGCAGGGGCTGCTCCCGATTCCTGGTTTGTTGGTTATTCCAGTCAGTATACCGTCGCCATTTGGACCGGTTATGACAATCACCGAGATGGGCGCTTTATGGTTGGATTTGAAGCCGCTCGGGTACCGCAGCACTTATTTAGGCATACCATGGCTAGGTTGAACACATCGGGATGGGATGAACCGCAGCGACCGGCAGGTGTGGTTTATGCTGTGGTTGAGCGTTACAGCGGGACAAGAGACGGTGAATCGTGTAGTCCAACGGCTAGTACACCGGGAGCACTTCGAACGAGCGGACTCTTCCTTGCAGGTCATGGTCCATCTTGTGTGTCTGATCATTTTGAAGCACCAGATGCGCCAGAAAACTTCCGCGTATCGGGAAGTGGAACCACCTTTAACTTTAGTTGGGACTCGGGGGAAAATAACATTAGCCTAGATGCCGTTAATAGTGCCATTGCGGCTGGACGCTCCTTACGAATTGGTGCGACTCACTGGACTGCTGCCATGGACGCTTTAGATCCAACGGAAGCAGAAGCCATCATTATGCGTCAGCGTATTTTAGCGATGGGCAACGAGGTGGAATATCGTATCTATGCCAATTTAGTTGATGGTGGATCTCGTGTTATTGCCACTACCACAGAAACGGAATACGATTACACGCCTAGTCGACTTCACGAAGCAGCTAATATTAGGTCTTTCCACGTGGTCGCTTGCTTTACAGGTGGTCGCTCTTGTAGCTCGCCGTCTAACACCGTAGAAAACGACGGATTGATCGATCTTGATGAGAACGTGCCAGATATGAGCGGTTGGACCTTATCTGCTGTGCTGGATTGGGCTAATGACCGAGGCATTGAGGTGGATCATGACTACGAATATTCCGATGAAGTAGAAGGGGGGCTAGTTATTTCGACGAATCCTGGTGCAGGAAGTAGCATTGGCCCTGGTGGTACGTTAAACGTGATCATTTCACGTGGGTCTGAATCGCCGACTGAACCAACCGGCGGCGATATACCAGTAGACAATGTACCAGATACACAGCCGCCCGGAGGTCTTCCACCGATTCCACCTCGCCCTTCCAACTTAGGAATCCTGGCTAGGCGACTCTGGAATTAAATGAAGAGCACGGTGAAACCATAATGAAAAAGACAATCTTATTAGGGATATCAGGTGGCATTGCTGCCTACAAAAGTGCTCAGTTAGCGAGCAACCTCGTAAAAAAAGGACACGACGTTCACGTTGTGATGACAAAAAATGCAACAGAGTTCATTGCGCCTTTAACTTTAGAAGTATTAACTAACCATCGCGTTGCGGTCGATACCTTCGACCGTAGCTTTAACTATAACGTCAATCACGTTAGCCTGGCGAAAAAGGCTGACGTTTTTGTTGTGGCGCCAGCAACAGCCAATGTGCTGGCTAAATTCGCTACGGGCATGGCGGACGATATGTTGAGTACGACGTATTTGGCAATGAGGTGTCCCGTTCTCATCGCTCCTGCGATGAATACCGCCATGCTAGAACATCCCGCTACCCAGCGAAACATGGATGTCCTTAGAGCGGAAGGGGTCCACTTTATTCAGTCTGCCTCTGGCTATTTAGCTTGCGGAGATGTTGGTGCTGGTCGTTTAGCGGACCTCATCGACATTGAAGAGGAAATCGACGCCTTGCTACAGAAAGAGAAGCCTTTATTAGGAAAGAAAGTTGTGATAACAGCAGGTCCCACAGAGGAGGCCATTGATCCCGTCCGGTTTATAAGTAATCATTCCAGTGGGAAGATGGGCTATGCCCTAGCTAGGGCGGCACGTCATTTAGGGGCGGACGTTCATTTAATTACCGGACCAACCCAGCTAAAGGTACCAGGCGGCGTGGAAGTGACCGATGTCACATCGGCCTCCCAGATGTATGACGTGGCGATGGATCATTTGGATTACGACTACTTTATCGCCGCCGCTGCGGTGTCTGATTTTAAATGTAAGGACGTTTCTAATCAGAAGATGAAAAAACAACATACCGGTGACGATCTAAGTCTAGCACTGGTGCAAAACAAAGACATTGTAGAGGCGGTTGCCAAAAAGAAAAAAGCGCATCAAATGGTGTGCGGATTTGCCATGGAGACAAGAGATTTAGTGGAGAATGCCAAAACCAAACTGGAGAAAAAAGGACTAGATTTCGTTGTAGCCAACCACTTATTTGACGAAGGGGCTGGATTTAAAGGGGATACCAATAAGGTGACCATCATGAGTAAAGATAAGATAGAACCAATGGAAATGATGAGTAAAGAGCAATTAGCTTATGAAATTTTAGAGCGATTTGCTTCTACCGTTTAAGGAGTTTTAATATGATTACAGTAATAGATGTAGGAAACACCAACATTACCATTGGCATCATGGATCAGGAGGAAACGGTGGCTAGTTTTCGCTTGACCACCAGTCAAAGAAGAACGTCCGATGAGTTTGCCGCCGTATTTTATGCGCTCTTTCAAACCAATGACCTTGATCGCAAATTAGTAGAGGGGGTTGTCATCGCTAGCGTCGTGCCAAAAATCATGCACTCTTTAAGAAACGCGATTTATAAATTTTTTGGTTTAGAACCGGTGATCATTGGTCCAGGAATTAAGACAGGCATTCAGGTGAAACTCGAGAATCCAAAAGAGGTTGGTGCTGACCGAATCGTTGATTTGGTGGCCGGTCATTATTTGTATGGTGGTCCAGTGATTATCATCGACTTTGGAACGGCGACGACGTTTGATTATGTGAATGCAGCAGGGGATTTTGAGTTTGGACTTATTGCCCCAGGAATCGAAACATCAGCTCAGGCGTTATGGAGTAAAGCAGCAAAGTTGCCGGTGATCGAAATAAAAAAACCTCCTTCCATTAGATGTAAAAATACGGTAACGAGTATGCAAGGAGGTTTAGTTTTCGGCTACATTGGGCAAACTGAATACATCATTAATAAAATCAAATCAGAGACGGGAGAAAATGCAAAGGTCATTGCGACGGGGGGGCTTGGTCGAATCATTTACGAACAAACCGATGCCATTGACATTTTCGATCCGAATTTGAGCTTTAAAGGCATGAAGATTATATACGATAAGAACAGCTGCGAAGCGCGCCCTTAAGACTTGGCAACTTGTTGACATATAGTCTTACAAGTTCCCTTGGGGTGTAATTAGATAAAAGTCGAGGCGATTAGATGGCAGAAATTAAAACCACTCACAACGTAACCACCGTTAAAACAGAAAAATTTAAGACGACCTTAATTAAGGTCTCTTTTAAAAGTAAGCTCAAGCGAGAAACCATTACGGCTCGCACCTTGCTTCCAAGCGTCTTGCGCCGTTCAAGTCAGGCCTTTCCTTCGAGAAAGGAGCTAAATGCTCATTTAGAGAATCTTTATGGTGCTAGCTTGTCCATCGCAACGAAAAAGCAAGGCGCTTTGCATGTGGTTAGTTTTTATATCCAAGTGACCAACGAGAAATTTTTAACCTCCGCACCGCCCTTATTTGAAGAAGCGCTCAAAACCATGGAGGCGATTATTTTTAGCCCTAACTTCATCGACGACCACTTTGATCCAGAAGTGGTGACCCTTGAGAAACGGTTATTGAAGGAAGACATTGAAGCTATTTACGACGATAAAACCACCTATGCTTTGAAAAAGATGTTGTCTTACATGTGTGAAAGCGAAGGTTTTGGCGTTAATGGAGATGGCTACGTAGAGGATTTGGCTAACATCGATGAAAAAACGTTGGTAGATACTTATCGTGCCATGCTAAACGAGGACGAGCAAACCGTTAGAATTGTAGGCGATGTGGAACACGATGATGTGCTTCCTCTTTTTAAAGCACATTTCAACTCGAAAAGCGAGCGAGGCCTTAGTTCACAGGTGGTTGACCAAGAAGAAAAGGAACTTCGTGGTGTGACCGACCTTGTGGAGAAGCAAGAAATCAGCCAAACGAAATTAAACATCGGCTACCGTACCCATACGCGGGTAACGGATCCAGATTATTTTGCCTTACTTGTGTTTAATGGTATCTTTGGTGCCTTTGCCCATTCAAAGCTATTTACGAATGTTCGCGAGAAAGAGTCTCTGTGTTATTACTGCGGGGCACAGTTGGATAATTTTAAGGGATTAATGTACGTTTACTCAGGCCTTGACCTGACGCAAGTAGAGAAAGCGACTGCCATCATTGACCAGCAGTTATCCGACGTGGTGGATGGAAACGTCACTGAGACGGAGCTATTACTAGCTAAAAAGTCCATCGTTAATGCGAAGCGAGAGTCTTTAGATTCGGCTACCGGCTTCATGGCTGATTTAGAAATGGGGGAACTATTAGGGATGTCAGCCGATGAATTTGTCCAAAAGGTTGAGGCCATTACGTTAGAAGAGGTTATGGCCGTAGCAAAAAAGATAAAAAAAGACACGGTATTTGTGTTAGAGGGATCGGTGAATGACGATGGAAGTTAAAACATACGAACAATTAGGTGAAAAAGTCTATTACGAGAAGCTAGACAATGGTTTGCAAGTTTATTTGATGCCTAAAGCTGGTTTCAATAAAACCTATGCCACCTTTACAACCAAGTACGGATCCATTGATAATCACTTCGTTCCTCTCCATAGGGCAGAGCCAACGTTGGTTCCAGATGGGATTGCTCACTTCTTAGAGCATAAGCTTTTTGAAAAAGAAGATTACGATGTTTTCAACAAGTTTTCTGAAGCGGGAGCATCCTCCAATGCCTTTACGTCCTTTTCAAGAACGTGTTATTTATTCTCAACAACCAGTGACGTGGAAACGAACTTGAACACCCTTCTCGACTTCGTTCAGTTTCCTTACTTCACAGAGGAAACTGTGGAAAAGGAAAAGGGCATCATCGAAGAAGAAATTAAAATGTACGAAGACAATGCGGATTTCAAAGCTTATTTCGGTGTGTTAAACAACCTCTATGTGAACCACCCCATCAAAATTGACATTGCGGGAACCGTAGAATCCATTTATAAAATTACCGCTAATGACCTCCACGTGTGTTACAACACGTTCTACCATCCGTCAAATATGATCTTGTTTGTGGTAGGCGACATCGATCCAAAAGCGCTGATCGAAGTGATTAAAGTCAACCAAGACCTAAAAGATTACAAAGAGGCGCCTGAAATCAAACGCTTGTTCCCAGAAGAACCATGTGAGGTAGCCATCCCTGAGAAGACCGTTCACATGCAAGTGAGCACACCAAAAGTGATGGTCGGGGTAAAAGGGGAAGTTGATAAGAATAAAAGTAGTCAAAAGCTAGCAAAAGAGCTTTGGGCCTTAGATATTCTGCTAGAAATGCTGGTTGGAACCAGTACGAGCTATTACGAACAAATCACCCGCGATGGATTAACCAACGATAGTTTTGCTTTCGATGCCACCCATGAAAAAGACTACAGCTATTGTTTTATCGGCGGAGATAGTAACCATCCAGAAGAACTAGCAAACAGTGTGAAAGCAAGGTTACGCTCAGCTAGCAGCTTAGATCTGGACAAGGAAGCTTTCTTACGGACAAAACGGAAGAAAATCGGTCAACTGCTATCGGCCTTTAACTCAGTAGAGTTCATTGCTAACAGCTTCACGGAGCACGCCTTTGCTGGCTTAAGTTTGTTTGAACTTTCAGGCTTGTTGGAGGAATTAGAATTAAAAGATGTTAAAGCCTTTGCTGACGACTACTTTTTGGAAGAGCGTATGACCGTCTTTACCATTTTACCGAAAGACGATGAATAGAAAAATAAATAGACTAGGACGATGAAATGAAAAAGCCCTAGTCTATTTTTATTTGGCCGCTAATCAGAAAGTAAAGTGAATGGTAGAAAACGACTTTTACTTTACTATTCCAGGCTGTTTAACACGCTCAAAAGTAAAGTAAATTTTCAAAATCAACTTTTACTTTACTTTTGCCATTTAAAAAGGAGGCTAAACAGTCAAGTAAATCGCCCAAACTACTATTCACTTTACTTTTGCCATCTGCTCTTTTAAATCGAGGTTAAACCCTAGTAAGCAACGTACTTTTATGATAGAATAGTCACATCAATTAAAAAGCGTTGATGCTCAAGAGAGCATCTTTTTCTAATTTGGAGGTAATGCCCATGAAAATTTATAACACCTATACCCGTCAAAAAGAAGAGTTTAAACCACTCACGGTCGATAAAGTGACCATGTATGTGTGTGGGCCAACGGTATACGATTTTATTCACATCGGCAATGCCCGGCCGGTGATCTTTTTTGATGTGGTTAACCGTTACTTCAAACAAATTGGTAAAGAAGTCACCTACGTCTCTAACATTACCGACGTGGACGATAAAATCATCAATAAGGCGCAAACTGAGGGTGTTAGCGAGACGGACATTTCTGAAACCTACCTCGGTCATTATTTAGAATCGTGTCGCATGTTAAACGTGTTGCCGGTAGATGCCATGCCGAAAGTAACGGAAACCATGGACGAAATTGTGACCTTTATTGCTGAATTGGTGGATGGCGATTTTGCTTACGAATCGTCGGGCGATGTCTATTTCCGTGTAAATAAGGTAGAGGCTTACGGTCAGCTTTCCGGTAAAAAAATCGACGACTTAATGGTCGGAGCTCGTGTGGAGGAAAACACCCGTAAGGAAAATCCATTGGACTTTACCTTGTGGAAAAAAACCGATGTGGGCATTACGTGGGATTCCCCATGGGGAACAGGTCGTCCAGGATGGCATACGGAGTGTGTGGTCATGATTGACGAGGCTTTTGGCGGTCAGATTGACATCCACGGTGGCGGGGCTGACTTGCAATTTCCACACCATGAAAACGAGATTGCGCAATCTGCTTGCGCGGCTGGTCACAACATCGCCAACTACTGGATGCACGTCGGGCGTCTAGCCCTTGACGGTGAAAAGATGAGTAAATCCATTGGAAACGTCATCAAACTAAACGATCTGCTTCAAGAGACGGACGTCAACGTCTTCCGTTTATTTATGTTGTCCTCTCACTACCGTCAACCGATTAGCTTCTCATACGACGTGCTTGATTTAGCTGAAAAAGAGTGGAGCAAGATCAAGCAAGCCTACGATCAATTGTTCATGTACATTGATTTAGCCGGTGGATGGGATGTGCAACCCGCTGCGACGAAAGAAATCGACGATTTGATGAACGAGTATCACGGGGCGATGGATGACGATTTTAACACGGCTAATGCCATTACTGTTTTGTATCGCTTCGTTAAAGAAGTGAATAAAATGGTACGAAGTAAAGTGGAACTCAACGAGGCACTTTATGCGCTGGGCGAGTTTTCAGACCTTATTTTTGTATTTGGCTTTGATTTGAGCCGTCAAAGGCTTTCTGAAGCAGATAAAGAGTTATTCAACCAGTGGGAAAGGGCCCGCTTGGATAAAGATTTTGAGCTGGCAGATCGTCTCCGAGGGAAACTGCAAGAAAGAGATTTGATTTAACATGTTTAACGTAAAACTTCACCCGATTTTAGTTTTAAAAATCATCTCCTTTACCATTATGGGTGCGGCTGGAACATTTATGAATTTTATGAACCTTTATCTAGAGGAAGTGGTGGGATTAACAGGATCTCAAATTGGTGCGGTGCCAATGGTGAGTTTGATTCCTGTGATCCTGCTTACACCTCTTTTTGGTTACATCGGAGACAAGACAGGTAAGCACGTTTTAATGATGCGCATTGCTTTTTTTGCGACGGCCTTAACGTTTTATCTCTATTCATTATCCACTCGGTTTTTAGTGATCCTGCTAGTTGCCGCGTTGTTTGAGGCCTCACGGGCGTTAATCCCTGCTTTTTTAGACCTGATTACAACGGATGAGTGTGAAAAAGCGAATTACGACTTTGGAAAGGTGCGCGTCCTGGCTTCTTATGGGTTTTTAACGGTGACCATGCTGGTTGGTTTTTTGATCGATGACATTCAGTTCACCTTATTTGGTCGAAGCTTTGCCTTTGAAAACGTTCTGAGCATTCGGGCAGCTGTTTTTGGGACCTTTATTGTGATGATGTTGGTCTCCTTGCTCTTTTCTTTCTCCCTGCCAAGTGGCAAAGGAAAAAAGAAAGAAGGTAAAGATCAAAAAAGCCGGTTTAACCGCCAGGATGTGAAGGAATTATTTTTAAACAAGCGGTACCTTTTCATGATGCTGTTTGTTATTTTGAGCCTGATTACCTTTGAAACAGCCAAAACGTTTTTTGCCAATCACTTGGTCATTGGTCTTGGCGCACCCCGAAGCATCGTGAGTTGGATGACCTTGATTATGGTGGGACCAGAATTAATTTTGTTGCCCATTGGTAGTCAGGTCATCAAAAAATTTGGCTTTAAAAATTGGTACATTTTTACCATGGTGACCATGATCATTCGCATGTCCATTTATTCTGTTACGAGTAGTGTGTTGGTCTTTGCAATAGCAGGTGGGGTTCACAGCATTGGGATTATGACCCATATTGCCGGTAACATCATTTTTGTTCGTAAGGTTGTGCCCGCAAAGGTTTTAGGTTTGGCTTTGACCATTATGACGTCGATCTGGGCCTTGAGCCGTGCGGTGTTGAGTTTGATTTATGGAACGTTGTACGAATGGTTTGACGGTTTTGCGGTTTTTAGATTAGCGACGGTTTTGCTTATTTTAGGTTTAATCCTAGTATGGAGAAGCGATTGTTTGAAAGAAGTTGGAGATGACATTACGTCCCAAGCTTAATGGGAGGAGCGAAATTGTATGAGACCACATTCGATTTTAGTTTTGAAAGTGTTATGTTTTACGCTTATTACGTTCTGGGGGCTTTATGCGAATTTTATTAACCTTCATTTGGAGCAAGAGGTAGGGTTAACTGGAACCCAATTCGGAGCGGTCACCACGGTAAGTATGCTTCCGGTCATTGTTCTTACACCCATCTTAGGTTACATTGGTGATAAAACAAAGAAACATGTGTTAATGTTGAGGATTTCTCTTTTAGCGATAAGTATAATGTTATGTATCTTTTCGATCTCGAACACGTTTTTGATTATTCTAATCGTTGCCACCTTGTTTGAAGCGTCAAGAGCCATCGTTCCTTCTTTTTGGGATTTCATTGTAACGGATCATTGTGCAAGAGTTGGTTATGACTTTGGAAAAGTTCGCGTGTATGGTTCCTATGGGTTTTTGATTGTAATCATGGGGGTTGGCTTTATGATCGCAGGGGTTCAAATTCCTTGGTTTGGTGGAAATCTTGGATTTGAAGGTTTTTTAGGCATTCGGGAGGCTTTATTCGGTACGCTGATTGGGTTGATGCTTATTTCTTTCGTCTGTTCTTTCTTTGTCCCAGATCCTAATGAGAGCGAGACGAAAGGTGAAGCGTCTAGTAGTAAGTTTGAGTGGGCAGACGTTAAGGCACTGTTGGCAAATAAACCGTACCTGTTCATTGTTCTATTTTCTCTTCTAACGATGGGCACGTTTGAAACGGCAACGATGTTCTTTGGGAATCATTTGGTTGTGGGACTTGGTGCGTCTGAAAACATCCTTAGTTGGTTAACGTTAATCATGGTAGGCCCAGAATTTATTTTATTGCCTATGGGGTATCGGATCATTAATAAAATGGGATTCAAAAACTTTTATTTGTTTACGGTGCTGATTATGATTGCTAGAACCCTTGTTTACTCTTTTACAGGGAGTGTGGCCTTATTTGCAGCGGTTAGCGTGGTTCACGGTACGGGGGTTGTGATGAATATCTTAGGGAATTTAGTATTTATCCGAAAGGCGGTACCAAAGAAGGCATTGGGATTGGCCCTTTCCATCATGATGTCTTTGGTTGCCCTTAGTCGAGCGATTTTAAGTGTTGTGTATGGGGCGCTTTATGAGCAGTTCGATGGTTTTGCAGTTTTCCAAATGGCCACGGCATTGCTAATTTGTGGTTTTCTTTTAGCGTTAAGAAGCAACGCTTTGAAAGAAGTAGGTGACGAAATTACGTTGCAAGCTTGATATGAACACTCATATAGGTTATAATGGTGAAATTGCACAGTTCAGTTGTGTATCATTGAAATTGATTTGATAATTGGGAGTGAGACCAATGGCAGAAAATAGTCAACATTTAACAGAAGAAGGGATTAAGAAGTTCCAAGAGGAGTTGGACTTTTTATCTCAAGTAAAGATGGAAGAAATCAAAGAGAAGCTCCAAGAAGCGCGAGCACAAGGGGATTTATCGGAGAACGCAGAATACGACGCCGCTCGTGAAGAGCAGGCCATTACCTTTGAGCGAATTCAAGAGCTTCAGTACATTTTAAAGAACGCAGTCGTTATTGAATCAGAAGGTGGCGATGTGGTTCAAATTGGGTCTACGGTAACGTTTGTTTTGAAAAGCGATGGCGAGAAGCAAAGCTTTAAGATCGTTGGGAGTGCGGAAGCAGATCCATTTGATGGAAAGATTTCTAATGAGTCGCCAGTTGCTGTTGCTTTACTTGGACGCCGTGTAGGTGATGTGGGACACGTGACCTTACCAGAGGGTGCTACGGAAGCTGAAATTGTAGAGATTGTTTAATTTTAAAAGTTGGCCAAGTTCTTGTTATGGGAATTTGGTTTTTTTAATTTTATACTAATTTGTATTGGAAAGTAGGTTGAGATAAATGATTGGGATTATCGGTGCCATGGAAGAAGAAATTACCATTTTAAGAGGTTGGATAACAAATTCTAAGAAGTTTAAAATTTCTTACGTTGAATTCGTTCAAGGAACGCTTTTTGGAAAAGAGGTTGTATTGGTTAAAAGTGGGATTGGTAAAGTGAATGCTGCGATGACCACAACGTTGTTGTTAGAGAAGTTTGCGATAGACGCAGTCATTAATACCGGGTCAGCCGGTGGAATAAAAGCAGATGCTGAAGTGGGCGATGTGCTCATCTCGACGTCGGTTACGTATCATGACGTGGATGTGACGGGATTTGGGTATGAAATGGGTCAAGTACCGGGGCTGCCAAGCGCGTTTTTATCCGATAAAGGTTTAGTAGAGAAGGTGGAAAGCGTGTTGCAGACCTCAAAGGCGCGTTATTTTAAAGGTCAAGTCGTTACAGGAGACGCCTTTGTTCATCGTCTCGAGCAGCTGGAGCAGATCAAAGGGAATTTCCCGGAAGCCATTGCTTTAGAAATGGAAGCGGCAGCGATTGCTCACGTTTGTCACGCACAAGAGGTTCCGTTTGTGGTGGTGCGTGCCTTGTCTGATATTGCAGGTAAGAAATCGGAGATTTCCTTTGAGGCGTTTTTACCGCAAGCGGCGGAGGCTTCATCTCGAATGGTGTCAGCGTTAATGAAGGTGTTATAGATAGAGAAATTAAAATCCATCGGCTTAACAGGTGCTAAGTCGATGGATTTTTTTGTATGAGAGTAGGAGAAGATGAGGTTAGGGTGGTCAACCCTAAAAAATAAGGTTTTCGATGAGTTCTTGGATACGTTTCGGGTTGCGGATGTGGTATTGGTAGGTGGTGATCAGATCATAGTTAGGTGTGAAGCCTTGGTTGAGGTAGGCATCCATTTTGTTGTTCATATCGTCGGCATATTTTTCCTGATTGAAGGCGCCGAAATGTTCCCAGATAATCGTGTGGTTAGTAAAGGGATTTTTGACGAGGAAGTCAGGGGAAACTTGTTGGTGGATGAGGTTGAAGGTCGACTCGTATCGGTAGAGGAGACCGTATTTATCCAGTTGCTCGGCGATGATGCGTTCTGCCATGGATCTGAAGTTGATGTGGTTGTAAGAGTAGATGGCGGTTTCAGGATAGAGATCGGTTTCCCGAGGCTTGCCTTGCCAAATGCCTGCCTGCGGATGGTAGAAGTAGTGGATGGGTACCGTTTGATAGGCCTTGGGCAGGGAAGCGATGAGTTCTTGTGGCGTGTGGGTGTCGAATTCCTCGGGTGTAGTCGCAGCTAGATTGTGTTCGAGCTGAACCTTACGGATGAGGAGATATCTTTTTCGACAAAGTTGCTGGATACGTGGGACGTTTTTAGTAATGCCGTTTTGATTTCTGCCAACCACATGATAATAAGTGGAAGCTCTTTTAATAACAAGGTACCCTTCTGGCAAAGCTTCCAGCTCTTTCTTGATGCTTTCTAGTTCTTTTAACTGTGTGCTCAATGCTATTTTTAAATTCTTCATAGATGACCCCTCCAATTGAGATATTTTATTCCATGATAACATAAATTGATGTAGATAAATAGGATGAATGATCAGCAAAATTAAAATTTTGTAAAAATGCTGATCAAAAAGAGGCGTAAAAGCTACCTAAAAGGTCAAATAATGATTAGGAAAAGGCTATCTTTTAACAATATTGCTTCTAAAAGCAAGAAAAGGTAACTAATGAAATAAAAAATAATCAGCAAAAAAGAATTTTATTTAAAATGCTGATCTTTTTAAAAGACGCAGCTATTTGAAGGCATCACACTTGCAAAATAGTCTTAAACATAAGAAAAACCTGGAAACAGGAGCTTTAGCTGCATAAAAAAACAACAGCTCACGCTGTTGAACAAAATTCGGAAGTTATTTTTGTTTTTTACTGTCTACTTGGCTGAGAGTAGGTCATACGCTCACTTTTAGACTTTTGCTCGATTATTTAAAGTACTGTTTAAGCTCTTCCATATCATTGGTCTTCGTTAGAGCGAGCATGAGACAGATTCTTGCTTTTTGACCGTTTAAATTGCGAGCGAAGATGACGCCTAAGTTTTTCAAGGTCAACCCACCACCAGCATAACCATAGGAAGGCAAGACGCGACCGAGGAGGTTTCTGGAAACTAAAACGACAGGAATGCCATTTTTAATCGCCTTTTCAATGCCAGGTAACATGCCAGGCGGAACGTTTCCACGCCCCATGGCTTCAATCACGATTCCTTTTACTTTAGATTCGACCAAGAAATCTAGGATTTTAGAATCCATGCCTGCCGCTGTTTTGATTAAAGCCACATCAGATTCCACGTAATCTGTTTCAATAGGCGCTGGTTTAAAGGTTTGTTTGCGATAATAAATTACATCGTTTGAATCTACAATCCCGATGGGTCCTAACCCTGGCGATTTAAAGGTATCGAGGGCCATGGTATGGGTTTTTGTTACTTCGCAAGCTGCGTTGATGTCATCGTTTAATACAACGAGGACGCCCCGTCCGTGAGAATCCTCACTCATCGCGGTCAAAATCGATGACGCTAAGTTACTTGGACCGTCGTAACCGAGCTCAGATGCATTTCGCATCGATCCCGTGACGATGACTGGTTTTTTAGTATCTAAGCTCAATTCCAGTAAATAAGCCGTTTCTTCAAGATTGTCTGTTCCGTGTGTAATGACCACACCATCAATGTCATGTTGATTAATTTTTTGCTGGACCACTAGTTTAAGCTCCATCATTTTTTCTGGTGTCATGTGAGGACCAGGAATGGCAGAAAAATCGATGAGTTCCAAATCAGCCACTTCTTTAATGTTTTTTACAAGTGACATAATGTCTGTACTAGAAAGAGAAGGAGATGCTGCGTTTGTATCTTTATTAATGGTCATGGAAATGGTTCCACCTGTAAAAATGACGGCAATTTTTCTTTTCATATTGAACAACTCCTTAATTATATGGATCCTATCCTGTTCAACTCCGGATGTTCTCGCATCTCAGTTTGGCAACCTTTAGGTGCAAAGAAGGACGAAACGAATCTAGATTCGAAGTCCTTCTAATTATAGCAATTTTCCAGTAAAATGTACAAAGAAAAACGGGGACGCCTCTTAAAAAGGTCGATTTTTCTACAAAACACGGCTTTCTTGTTGTCAAAACAGTGCAATTGGTAGTATAATGTAGGTTACATAGTTTACTGAAAAGTAGCAATGGAGGTTTACATGGAAAATTTTGCAAGGTTTATTGTAAGAACAAGAAACTTATTATTTGGATTGCTATTCGTTTCTGCCATTGCAGGTACACATTTTGCTGGGTTAGTAGTGGTTAACACGGATATAACAGAACTTCTTCCTGATGATTCACAGGTTAGGGCGGGTATCCTAACGATGGAAGAAGAGTTTGGTGATAATAACACGGCCAACCTACAAGTGATGCTTGAGGGGCTAGCAGATGACGATGAACGCCAAGAAATCTATGAGCAGTTAAACGAGATTGAGAACGTTGCGCTGGTCATTTTTGATGCTGAAAGCGACGCGCATGTTTTAGATGAGTTCACGCTTTATACCATCGTCCTAGAGCAAGGGATGACTCGTGATGATGAGCGGGCATTGGTTCGAGCCATTCAAGATGAATTTTATGACTTTGATCTGGAGTTAAGTGGTCAAATTGCTGGGGTTTACATTGAACTCAATATGATGTTAATTACCGTTCCAACCGTTATTATTTTAACGATTATTCTCTTTTTTATGTGTCGTTCTTGGTTTGAACCTGTTATTTTCTTCATTAACATCGGAATTGCGCTTTTAATTAACATGGGGACTAACGTAATGTTTGATAGTATTTCTGACATTACGCAAATGATTGCAGGATTACTACAAGTCGTTCTTTCCATGGACTACTCCATCATCTTCTTGAATCGTTACCGTCAAGAAAAAGCGAAAATGCCGGTGGGTGGTAACCGCAAGATTGCCATGAAAAATGCGGTTAAAAATAGCTTCAGTACCATTTCAGGTATTTCTTTTACCACCATTGTAGGAATGTTAATGTTAGCCTTTATGACCTTTGCTATCGGTGCCGATATCGGTTTCGTTATTGCAAAAGGTGTCTTTATTAGTTTAATCTGCGTCTTTGGTGTGATGCCATCGTTGATTTTACGTTGTGAAAAGTTAATTGAAAAAACAGAAAAGCCTGTTTTAAAGTTGAAAATGGATGGGATTGGTCGATTAGGCCATAAAGCACGGTATGTTGTTGGCGTCTTTTTCGTGTTATTATTTGCCGGTGCATTTATGCTTCAAAATCAGATTGTTATTACCTATGCAGAGGTTGATTACGATCCGGTTCATCAAGTGTTCGACTTAGACAACCGATTTGTCATTCTTTATGACAACGAAGACGAGGCCAACATGGCAAACTTTGTTCGGACGTTTGAAGAGGCCCGCGATGTCATTGATATCATTGCCTATAGTAATATTTTGGGTGAGGGCCTAACCGAAGAAGAGCTAGTAGGGATGCTGACACAGGAAATGGAAATGGATCCAGAAATGGCACCACTGTTCATTCATCTCGTGTTTATGAATTATTTTGAGGTGGAAGCACCAGAAGTAACCATCAATCTCTTTTCACACTTTCTTCAATTTCAACTACCGCAGATACCAATGTTTGCTGATGTGATGACACCCGAAGAACGGTATCTTTTAAGCTATGCTAGCTGGCAAGTTGATCACTATACCTTCCATTATGTTCCACAGAATGCTGCGTATTTTGCTGGACTGTGGGAGATGGATCTAGAATTAGTTGTACAATTACTATATGTATTTGATCTTTTCCAACAACAAGCTGCTGCTGAGCAAGCCGCTTTACAGGCACAGCACAACCCATATGGACAGTATGGAGATAATGCCTACGGTGAAGAATCAGAAGAGAACGGTGACGAGGAAGCTGAGTACGAGGAAGTGGGACAAACCATGGCCCTCCGTAACTTCATTAACTATCTAGTGGATGACATGTCAGAGATTGAGTTATTTGCACCTTTCTTTACGGAAGAAGTGTTAGAAGAATTAGAAGAGGTTAACTCGCAATTAAGTGAAGGGGCTGATTTGTTTGTTGCTGAAAACTATTCACGCATCATTATTAACACAACCGTTGACTTTGAAACGGATGAAACCTTTGTCTTTATGGATGAGATGATTAGGCAGTTAGAATATTATTTAGAAGGAGACTTTTACGTCGTTGGAACATCAGCTTTGCCTTATGAAATGAGACAAACCTTCCCAGATGAGTATCGCTTGATTACGATCTTAACGACCATCGCTTTCTTTGTTGTCGCAGCCATATCTTTTAGATCCATTGCGGTTTCTGCTATTTTAGCGATTGTGATTCAAGCCTCTGTGTTCGTCACCATGGGAGTGACTTACTTCCAAGACGGTGGCATCATGTTTATTCCGCTCATTATTGCACAAGTTCTTCTAAAGAGCCGTGTCATCGATTATGGAATCCTTTATACGGCTAATTACATTGAAGCAAGAAAAGAGCACGACGTGAAAGATGCTATGGTGACGGCATTAAACAACTCCATCCACACGATTTTAACGTCAGGTTTAATCGTCGTTTTGGTTACCTTTGTTGTTGGTCTGATCTTTAGGGATGTCAACGCAGCGATTGCCGATATCCTACTTCTTATCGCTCAAGGTTGCTTCGTTGGGATTATGATTTCCGTCTTTATTCTGCCAAGCTTGGTTGCCATCTTTGATCGTTTCGTTATTAAGGCGAAGGCCAAAGTACATTAAAAATTAGACATTTTGATCATTGGATCTTCTCAATAAGAGAGGATCCATTTTTTTTTTCGCAGGGTTGAGGTGTATTGCTATTTTTTAGTATAGATGGCAAGTAGTTGGAAACCTCCCCATTCTCCTTGATTTTCGTACTGAATGGGGAGATTATCTCCCTATTAGGTGTCAAATAGAGCCGGTTATGGGGAGGTTAACTCCCTATTCAGAGTCAAATAAAGGCAGTTATAGGGTGATGACTTCATATCAAAAAATTCCCTCCATTTCTGGAAGGAATTTTACTTCTGTCTTTTGCGATCTCGCTCTAAAACCTTTTTCAAGTATCGTCCCGTATAACTATCCTTAACCTCAGCGATGTCTTCTGGCGTTCCTTGAGCGATGATCATTCCACCACCACTACCACCTTCAGGGCCAAGATCTACCACGTGATCTGCCATTTTAATGACGTCTAAGTTGTGTTCGATAATGATCACGGTGGCGCCGTCGTCGACCATGCGGTCGATCACTTTTAAGAATCGTTTCACGTCGTCTACGTGAAGGCCGGTGGTCGGCTCGTCTAAAATGTAAATGGACGTGTTGGTGATTTTACGATGGAGTTCCGCAGCTAGTTTGACCCGTTGTGCTTCCCCGCCGGATAAAGTTGAAGCCGATTGTCCCAGTTGAATGTAGTCAAGGCCCACGTCCACAAGGATCTGTAATTTGCGGGCAATTTTTGGGTGGTTTTGGAAGAAGTCTAAAGCCTCACCTGCTGTCATCTTTAAGATCTCTGCAATGTTCTTGCTTCTGTACTTCACTTCCAGCGTTTCCTTGTTGTAACGTGTTCCGTTACATTCTTCACATTCCACGTAAACGTCTGGTAAGAAGTGCATCTCGATTTTAATCACACCGTCACCACTACAAGCAGAGCAACGTCCACCTTTTACGTTGAAAGAGAAACGCCCTTTGAGATAACCACGCATCTTTGCTTCGTTGGTTGCCGCAAATAAGTCGCGGATGTCATCAAAGACGCCAGTGTAAGTAGCTGGATTGGAGCGGGGCGTTCGTCCGATCGGTGACTGATCAATGTCGATGATGCGTTCGATGTGTTCCAAGCCTGCGACCGATTTGTGGGCCCCTGGCTTAGATTTCGTTTTGTACAATTTGGAGGCAATGGCTAAGTAGAGGACTTGGTTAATCAAGGTAGATTTTCCAGATCCTGATACCCCGCTGATGACGTTTAGAACGCCCATTGGTAATTTTAAGTCCACGTTCTTTAGATTATTTTCGTTGGCGCCAACTACCTCTACAAAGAGTCCGTTGCCGGCACGGCGCGCCTGAGGTAAGAAAATCTGCTCCTTACCTGCTAAATACCTGCCGGTAATCGAATTGTCATCGGCCGCAATTTCTTCCGGCGTTCCTTGGGACACGATCTCACCACCGTGGACACCTGCCCGCGGACCAATGTCGATCAAGTGATCACAAGCGAGCATTGTATCCTCGTCGTGTTCAACGACGATCAAGGTATTACCAAGATCGCGCATAGATTTCAAGGTTTCGATGAGGCGGGCATTGTCTCTCTGATGCAACCCAATAGAAGGCTCGTCTAGAACGTACAAGACTCCGGATAAGCGAGAGCCAATTTGGGTTGCTAGGCGAATCCGCTGACTTTCGCCGCCGGATAACGTCCCCGCTGCCCGATCAAGGGTCAAATATTCTAGACCAACGTTAACTAAAAACGACAACCGTTCCTTAATTTCTTTTAACACCAGGTTAGCAATCATGGCTTCCTTCTCATTTAGCACCAGATTGTCGGTAGCAACGGCCGCTTCTTTAATGGACATGCTCGTATAATTAGAAATGTTTTGTCCGTTAATGAGGACGGAACGAGCCGCCAAAGATAATCGTGTTCCGTGACATTCCCGACAAAGACGCTCCGACATCATACTTTCAATCCATTCTCTAATGTAAGAAGAAGTGGTTTCTAAATGACGACGTTCCAAGTTACCGATGACCCCTTCGTAGTAGTCCACTTTTTCATGAGACTGACCGGATTCCGAGGTGATTTGGAATAAAATTTCGTCGTCGCTCCCATAAAGAACCGTATCGCGTTCTGACTCAGTCAATTGATTGAAGGGCTTGTATAAGTCAATGTTGTAGTGGCGACAAACCGTATCAAGCA
>Ga0123352_10002763_pt1 | contig 24859 bp, 9 predicted proteins | sample TergutLab28metaG_FD_89700 | JGI IMG/M metagenome (GOLD analysis project Ga0123352, IMG submission 89700) | Labiotermes labralis P1 segment gut microbial communities from Petit-Saut dam, French Guiana - Lab288 P1 | ecosystem: Host-associated > Arthropoda: Insects > Digestive system > Gut ...
ATTCCATCACTGCCCCCCCCCCCCAAAAGCAGGCGTCGATAATACGGATCGTGGTCCATCTAGTAGCATACCGCCTCCAGACACATCGATACTACTATCTTGCCGAGTACATGGACTTACTGCAACGAGCCCGCTGGAAAGAGTACCACCGAACATCCAAAGACACCCACAGTAGGAAGGTACCTGGATGTGCTATAGTTCCCCCTCCCCATCAGCACCAGATTCGTTTAAAGCCTAAATAAAATGTGACAGTATGGCACCGTACATCTTTCGATAGCAAACACCTCCCATCCCCTCAAGGACTCACCACGGCTGGCGGTGACACTATATAGAGTATGGCACAAAGAGACCAGTAAGGAACATGAGTCAACCTGTTGACTCTGTAACGTGTAAGTACCAACAGACACAGTTTCACAAAAAAAAACCCCCGGTGGGGACGAGATCTTCCGCCCGTCCAGACCGGCCCTGGGACCCACCCAGCCTCCTGTACAATGGGTACCGTGTTCTTCCCGGGGGTAGAGACGGCCGGAGCGTGAGGATGACCCTCACCCCCTTCCAGTGCCGAAGGTCCTGGAAAAGAGTACAGCTAAACCTCTACGCACCCTAAGGGCCTGCGTGGCCTATAAAAAGTGTGAAAGCCTACCCTAATAACAGACGCCGCCACATTCTGAACGTTAGGTTAAAACGGACCAAAAATAACGGAAAGGCAATATTAGTGCGTTTCTGCTCCAGCGGCAGTCGCTAAATATTTATCGGAGCGAAATACAAGTGACACGAAATTTGCAGTTTATGTCCAACTCACTTCTTCCAAGTCTTACACCTTAAGCGATAATTAGAGAAACGGGAGAAAACGAGCTAAAACCCTTTACACTTCTCAGCAGAATTCTTTAAGCCCTAGGCGTATTGCGTTTTAACAGTCTCGAATGGCAAGTGATTTGAAACTGTCACCCAAGGTGCTTCATACCTGCAATATTAATGACCTACTATTTAGCGACTTCTCTAACACATGCAAACAGAACTTGAATGAGAAGTGTTTTATTTACCAACGCTGAGAATTGGTAAGATTGTGTGGTGCATCAAATAAATATGAGTATGGAGCATTGGTGAAAGATACTTGAAAGGAAAGACCAAAGTACGTGGACAAACCCTGCCCCCGGTCACGCTGTCCACCACAAATCCTACCAAAATGGCTTGGAAACAAAACCAAGCAGCTGCGTTGATAGGCACAACGGATATAACAAAGTCGTGTACATCACCTTTCCCAGGCAAAATTTAATAATTGTACCTGGTTATTCCACATAATACTAATAATAAAAGAATGGCACATATGATTTTTTTTCCACGGTTCGGAAGCGACTTGCCGCCCACATGTTTAATAACTCTTCCATGACAACAGGAAACCATCTGTGCATGTTCACAGCCTTCCGTGACCCAAATATGCGACAATGCTTTTATTTATTTGCGGTGCAGTTCAATTAGCATCTATCACAACGAACGGACGGACACAACAAATAAGCGAACAGAGTTCACAGAACTTTCTCGTCCCATATCGCGCCACTTCGCTAAGTAAGATGCCAGCAGTACCCGTGGTGTTTCAATTTGCCTGCTAACACTTGCGCTACTTCAGTGCACTGCTAAGTGCTAAAGACACAAAAGCTAACGCGTGGAAAGTTCAGAGGCTTGTGGCCACAATACGTTTGGAAAATGAGATTTTCCCCTCGTAGAACAAACAAAGGGTAGTCGTACAATGTTCTGTTAGAAAGTAGATAATTAACGAGGGAAGTGGAGCCTATCAACAAGACAGTTCACCTCACTGATGGTACACTGCAACAATCACCATCTCACTGTACGGAGTTCTTTCTGCAGTAGCTAGGACGTTTACAAAAATTAATCCTGCGGTCGTACAAATACGAATGTAGTACTTTTATTAATTATGGATGCAATTCATATTCAATATTTATTTACCCTAGCACTGCACTAATGACGTGTACACAGCTTGCAGTGTTTGACAGCGCTATACGTTTCACATACGAACGATTCTGTACGCGTCAATAACTTTAATGTTTACTCTGCAGTAAACCTTATAATGTAACTTATTAATGACTACAGCAATGTATGTATACACACATATATGCATCACAATTTACGCATTTCATGTGCTTTTCTTTGCAACCACATTCCACTGATCTGCTCTCTCACGTCAACAAATAACGCAGTCGGCTGCCACGGCGTGGCGATCAACATTAAATATAAGTAAAATCGATAAATACAACCTCGCAGATAAACAAACGGTTGTCCCTGCACAAACCATTAAGGCGTATGCAGATATGGACACATAGCTCCACTGAACCTGAAACTGGGTACCAGAAAATTAGTCAGCTTAAAGCCCAGGCTGATTAACCCCCAGTAAATCGCACATATTATCAACTGAACAGATGGTTGGGAGGCCTTTTGAGCTGGTCTGGGCACTTTGGGGAACAGAAAATTATCTTTTTCCTGACTGGAATCGAATTAAGACTCCTCTCCTGTCCATTCCCTCTAAACCGACTCCTTCAGCCCGGCTCCCTGATCGCCCAGACATCTCCAACTAAATTCTATGGAGCCCAAATTGCACCTGCCAATGCATTACGTTTTCCAATTTTTATCGCTGAAGCGCGAAATTAGTTACGAAACAATGACTATGAAGTATAAAACTAAAATTCACGCTTCAATAAAAGCGCACTTCTACCCAATTCTACGGATCAACCGACTGAATTTGACATTCTGAGGATCGTGCATCGTGACATATTCTTATAATAAAACCAACGATGTGAACTAATTCCTCAAGTTTATTTTTGAAATAGAACTCTAAATGTTTCGAACAGGTTTCCTGTCCATTATCAGGAGTCTAGCACTGTATTCACAGCACTAAGTGTATGTCATACAGGTTATGTTGACTGCTTGCTAGCGCGCTCAGGATGTTCCAATCTGATTCCGCTAGCAAGCAGTCAGGAAACCTGTATGACATTAGGAAAAGGTATGCAGTCAAACACAACTTAATCACTGAGGTGTATCAAAAAAGGAGTTTTATCGGACTCCTGTTTTGATTCGGTTTGTCAAGCTATGCGTATGTAGAGATCTCTACACCATGCGCGCGCATGCATGCATATAGCTAGCCCTTAAGTTCCCTAGACAACCTGATGATGGCCATTACAGGCCGAAACATGTAGTTGTTTCCACCACATAGTAATTAAATACACCTCAGTGAATAAGTTGTGTTTGACTGCATACCTTTTCCTAGTTTCACACACACAACGGGGATGACATATACCTGTTGCTGTGTACACAGCGCTAGACTCCTGATGATGGACAGGAAACCTGTCCAAAACATATAGAGTTCTATTCCAACAATAAAATTGAGAAATTAGTGCATCTCGTTACTTTTATTATGAGAACAACCGACTGAAGTTGAAGCAGGAGGCACAAACAGCAGCTACCTTGTTGTAGGCGCTAGTAAGGATAATGGTAAGTATGGATACGACTAGCCCAAATTGTTAAGAATTTTATATTTGGCCGCGAAGCTAATTTACTGCTATCCTTTGGTTGCCTTAATGACGGATTATATTTCTAACTGCCACCATTACGCGTGATAATGGCAAATAAGGCACTTTGCCTGAAGTCAGTGTTGAATATTTAAATAGGTAAGGTAAAGGAAAAGTGCAACCATGTACAGGCACTGAGGCTCTGTACAGGCCGTACGGCCCATAGGGGGAGTAGAGGTATAGCTCTACTCTTTCTTTACCACGGCACTAGAAGGGGGCGAAGGGTCCGCGTCACACCCCGGCCGCTCTTTACCCTCGGGAAAGACCCGGTACCCACTGCACAAATATTTAAATAGGTCTTCAGGTTAGATAATCGTCTATTAGTGTTCACATAAGTGTAGGCAGTGATAATAAACGATACAATAAAGAAAGGTATACAATTCAGAGACCTTCTCCAAACAATGGGAACAGTTGTGGAGATGAAGAACTGAACAACGGCGACCTCCGTTGATGGACGCGACGCACATAAATATTCATGCCGCTCCAATTACAGTCGGCAACGCACTGCATCATGTTCAAAGCAGAATGCTATTAAAATAATTTCAGTCCGGCTGTCCCTTGGGGTCGCATTGCATGACGTGTGTACACTGCAGACATGATACACCCAGAAGACTGGCACGTGACTCTGCCCGCACTCTCGTGCTGTGTAGAGATCAGAAGAAGAGAAAACTCAGCTTCATGATGTGCTTGACGTACAGTGTCCTTCTCAATGTACGAGCGTCGAAATTTCACAACAATCCCAGACCTTTCGTGACGTGTCTGTTCCCGTCTGTCGTTTTGGCATGAAAAGCGGAACCCGCAAAGTCCGGGCAGTTTACCGCTGACACCAAGATTCGTTTCCATGTCTAACACGAATACATCTCGCTTGTTTAGTCTCCTCGTCGAGTCTCCCCAAAAAAGAGTGGACTGACAGAAATGGGAATGGATGTGACCCTACAGGACAAGCCCTAGCAATGCGTTTATCTCAGAATAACGAAAACTGGCTGACTTGTATCACCAGGTGTTAAACCTTCGGACTCTGAAAAACGGTATGCTTATACCAACTGCGAGTACACAACTCCATTTGCCACGCATATTCTCCGCACTAGGAGCGCACAAATCCCTGGCGCAACGTACTAAATTCTGTACGATGCCGCCTAATACTTTTTGGGGGTCCTCGGTAAGGAACTTGATTGACGTCACCATTCCGGCGCCTTGATTTTTTAGGTTTCCCTCGATTTTTGGAAAATGTGTAATCCCTGCTCTATGCCATAAAGTTACTGCATTTGCTTCCCAATTCATTATGATACTGTATCGTATTATTAACGTTTCATTCATTATGCTTATTTGCAAACGCTGTATCAACTGCCGAGGTTTTTTACTACTGTATGAGGATAGATCATGCTTAGTGACGTCGAAAACAAGGGGGGCGAAGAGGAAGTGGTCTACATCCATTGTCGTAATGATTCCCAAAATACTTAAAGCTACAGAAACTTCATACGTTATATAACGTAAAATGTGATGCAAATGGTGATAAACACGGCAGGCAACAACATAGAACGAAACAACAGCGCCCCGTTTGAAAGCAGTATTACGGCACTCGTCTGGAAAAGACATGATTTGTGCTAAGCCATCCTGCCTGGCGCTTATATCATGACACAATCAGTACATTCTGATTGGAAGGACAGAACAAGTCCACAAAAAATCACAAACAGAAAGCAGCCCACTTCCCGAAAATTAAAAACACTACCAACTGAATACGAAAGAAACACTGTCACCACGAGGTGTAGCACTGCTCAAAAGATGACAACATACTGCCACCTGCACCTTGACGAACGAAATATGCCGTGATGCAAGGCATGTCTTGGCCCTTCACAAAGCCAACATGGAACTCGCAAGAAAAAAATATACATTTGCAAATAAATGTGCAAATTATACATTTATATACTTTGCATATTTATTTGTGCCTTTTAGTCCTCAACCAATCCCAGCAGAAGTGCGGATAAAGAAGAGCTGTGATCGCGAGTTCCATTCCCACTGAAGGTACGAATTTGTGAATGTTTCTCATTACCACAAATGATTCAATCATAGCCACACCTTCCAAATATTTCGAGATTCTACTATTATACTCGTGGGCCGGGTAGCTCAGTCGGTATAGCTACTGGCTACGGGCTGGACGGTCCGGGGATCGAATCCCGGTGAGAGGCGAGATTTTCCGCACTTGTCCAGACCGGGCCTGGGGCCCTCTCAACCTCCTGTACAATGGGTAACGGATCTTTCCCGGAGGTAAAAAGCGGCCAGGACGTGACGCTGACCCTCACCCTCTTCTAGTTCCGTGGTCAAGAAAGAGTAGTACTCCCCCTATGGGCCGTACGGCCTGTACAGAGCCTCAGTGCCTGTACAAGAGTGCACTTTACCTTACTTATTATTATACTCTCTCATGCGGGTAAAAGATTGCTCGATTTGTGGAAGAGGTAAGCAAGACCGAGTGATAGCGCCAGGTATAAAAAGCTGTGCAAAAATATAAAAATTACCTCATTTATTCAAGACTACACACTTGTTTACTTGCCGATGCTGTCGGTGTTCCATACTAACAGCGCTGAATGGTAGGAGAGTTTAGCGAATCATGAATTGGGCAATGTGTGAAAGTGGTCGTGGCCTAATTTTAAATACTAAACCGTCATTTCACAAAACACCTGTCAGGACACCTGATCTCTGCGTCACGTTTGAAACCGAGAACCTCGCACATACTGGATCGCGATGTGCGATGATGTCTGTATTCACTGCAACGTGAAGCTCCATATCATTACACTATGACATCCTCACATCAGTGTAATCGATAATATACACTGTAGCTGAGAGATCCAGACCAAATAACCTTCCTCGATCCTTGTAATTAACCAACTTGACGCACAATTTTTCGTGTATGTTTATTTCTATTCTCTACCTGTTTCGGGCAGCCATGTGCCCATCAACAGTAGAATTATTGTATCGATGCGACACCTGGTTTATGTCACTCAGTGTAGATGACCGTCTGGTGTGCACCTGCACACCAGACGGTCATCTACACTGAGTGACAAACCAGGTTTCGCATCGATACAATAATTCTACTCATGATGGGCATATGGCTGCCCTAAACATGTAGAGAATAGAGATAAACATACATGAAAAATTGTGCGTCAATTTGGTTATTTACAAGGATCATACCAGGATGCACGGTCAACAAAACATTAAAAAAATACCCTTCCTAGATCTCAGCCTACTCTGAACAGCATTAGGTACTTCATGTTTTATTCGCAACTGTTGTCCTCAGGTGCTACGTACATCAGTTCCAATACTCACGGGCCGTACGACAGCATTAAACCCTAAATAAAGCCTTCCGCTGCTTGCAGCATAGAAACCGAGTGCAAGGCAGTTCAGAACGGAGGCGTTTAATCAGACTTCACGCACTTTCAGTGCGACATCATCATCATCATCATGGCATCATTTCTAAGTGTCGAAGATCAAAAGCGAAACTCAGAGAAGATATCTGTGTAAATAGTGTAACAGAATACATATATTTCGGAATAATACATGTGCATGAGAGAAGTAAGATTTATACAGATCATCTACATTTACAAATGTATAAAGTGCTTGATTCCGAAAGTTAAATTTGTCTCCAAAGTCACCAAACCCTCGTCAGCGTGTGGCTACGTAAACCTCTACGAAATACCAGAACAATGGCTCGAAGAACTGCAGCATACACGTATGAAGTCGGAGAGTGTAAAACTTGTCTTTCTCTGTAGCTAAACAACCCAACTCGGGCCTAGGCAGACTTTATTTTTTTTTCTTTTTTTGAGGTTACTGGATACCACAAAATTAGATATACACACTCGGTACGACTCCTCTGAACGAGTGATCAGCTCGTAACAAAGGCCGCTACCTACACAACACACGAAAATGTATGACTTGAGCGGGATTCAAACCTGCGATCCCAGCACTCAAGCGGCTGCAGAACTGCGCCTGAGACCGCACGGTCACCGTGATCGGCGAGTGTAAACTCCGCAAGGCACAAAGAGAGAGTTTCCTACATTAAATTAAAATATAAAAAAGTAAAACATGAAAACATAACCTGCTCTTGGTTACTAGTGTCCTCGGAGGAGCGCTGTGCTCTCAAAACTTACAGAGGAGTAAAGTTGACCCGCGTCAACACACGAGGTTCAAGTACTGCCATGTCTTTCACCGCACGTTTTAACTTCACTCTAAAATGCACTGCATGACCGAATTGCTTCCGATGTTCCTTGCAATGCGACTTTCTCCACAAACCATCTACTTCCACTTCTCTTTGTTTCGAATATTTCTCTTAGGCCGCCACAAAACTGTACTCTGAGTTTCCAAACTGAACCTAAATTAAGATCTACAACCTGTTATTCCCAAGATCGAAACTGGCACAAATCATATAGGACACAATCACTATACGACACCCAGTCAGGAATTCAATGGAATGTACAAAATTCCCTAAGGGCCCTAAAGTCTCCTACGAAAGCGCGATGCAAGGTCCGGGTTATGTTTCTCCTTATCTTGTGGGCTGTAAATATCACGCCTACAAATGACAGGTCAATTCATGAGGAAATAAAAAGAATTTGGAATGAAGCGTTAGTGCCCTAATCAAGAATCTCAGTCAGGTTAGTCCCTGGCCCGGTCAAGATTCCAACCAGACACCTCCCCAGTGTCTACAGTTTTACAGCCTCGTCGACCTGTTCGCTGAATCCCGTGAGCAATAATGTCACAGACTGTTACTGAGAGACAAATGAACGGTGGCAGAGCAATGTTGAGGTGGTGATAGGATGGTAATGTGTTACACGAATGATGTTTTCATAAAGCCGCAGCCACGGTCTGACGGCAGCTGCTGTAATACTGCAAGATTACGTCTTTGTCCTTAATGCAGTTAAGCGAGCGCACAGTAGACATGCCAAGACATGCTGTATTCGGCCAAATTCAGATACGCAAGTCAGCTTTAGGAAACACGCTCAACGTATGTTGGCTAACATTCAACAACGCTGTTCACCACATTTCCTACACTTCTTTTAATGCCGACCTCTTAAGGTGAGTCCACACTTGTAACGTTACCGCGTAACGTAACACCGTATCGTGAGTGTGAACGGGGCTCGTGACCGCGTAACGTATCAACAGTTGGTTACGCGGTCACGTGATGCTGAACGTTCACACTTGCTCCGGCCGTAACCGTATCATCCCTTTTATTGTGAGAGCCAAATACCGACAGCGCACCGAACAAGCCCGTAACGTGACGACCGCGTAACCAACTGTTGATACGTTACGCTGTCACGAGCCCCGTCCACACTGTCACGATACGGTGTTACGTTACGCGGTAACGTTACAAGTGTGGACCCATTTTTAGACTACGTGAAATGATTATGTAATCCTACCTCACCACACACAAATAAACAGCATCAAACATGAATGCAACGCACATCTTCTGATTGAGTCGTGCAGTTTCCAAATGGTATGCTCGTTATTCTGCATTTGACGTTGGTCTGCATGTTTATCCATTACAGACATAAGACTACTAGTCCAACGACTTAATCAAGAGAACAGGTACCGTGACGTACGCAGTCGTGGATTGCATTATTAAGAACTGAATATATGGAAAGGAGTCACTTTTGACAAGTTAAAAATCGCTCAACTTACCGAGACATTTCCTACCCTAACTATGAGCCAGATGAACCCAGTCCATTTCCTCACCATTTAAGATAGTTCTTTTACTATGAGCTATCCCGTTGTGTTGTAATAACAAAGTGAAATTTATTACCGTCTAAAAACACAACAATATCCTCAATAATGACGGTAATAAATATTTATTATTACAACATAACGGGATGGCTCGTATTAAATTTTTAGCCAGTCAAGCTCGTTCCATCAACCAATATAAGAACATCAGAACTAAGGTCTTGAAGTGGTGGGCTAATATATATTTCAATCGACAGTGTCTAATCAAGAAAATCACCCCCCAAAATAGCCTAGAAGTTAACTAAAAAGTGTTTGTCATATTATTGATGACATTTTTGTGTTTTTAGACGGTAATAAATGTCACTTTATTAAGATAGCTCGTCAGATCCATTGCAATGCAATGCCACCCCCTATAATCTTGTACATAAAGCCAGCTTGGTGCACAATTTTTCTTAGTACATTTATTTACTTTCTCTACATGTTTCGGTCGACTGTGCGCCCATCATCAGGAGAAATAACCGTATCTGTGCGACACTTGGTTTTTATCACTCTGTATGGATGACTGTCTAGTCTGCCGGTTCCAAGGAGTACATCCTACATACTGCAGTTGACACCTCTACTACTAGCACAACGAAACAACTGATACAAGTCAGGAAAAGCACTGCTTTGCTTCCTGCAAGATCGAGACATGGACCATTCAAGTAGACGACAAGCTGTTATATCGATATTGAATTAAAGATAGTCGTGTACAAGATCAGCTCAGGGCAATTGCAGAGGGCACTTCCGTTTCAAGCGTAGTTCCATGTATCTGACGAAATACAAAGCTATTTATGGATATTGGCCTAAGCACCTTCGGATTTAAAATATTAATGTTCCTTCCCATGTCGGTATCCCGTCTTTAAATGCGCTTAACCTTTCGGAATTCCTCAAAAGAACCACGCGGGTTTCGAAAGACGGGGTTTTGAAATCGCTGATACAGGCAGTTCTGTTGAGTTTCATATTGCAGTGTAATTGATGGATATTTTTATGAAATAAATCCTTGTCCAATTACATCCCTTTGATACTCATTTCTAAACGCTCGTGCATATTTAGTACATTATTTATCAAAAATAGGGTAATTCTATCACTTCGTTCATGGAAGGAGAAGTACTGGGCAGTATTATTGTATGGTTTCCATGGGGAGAGAAACATTAAATTAGTTTCACTGTGTATAACGTGTCAGTATTCCGACATGCTACAGCGATAATCCGATTTGACGTGACGTACGCAGTTCAACCGAAATATAACAGGGCATTCCAAAGAAGTGTGTATCATCATTTAATCCGCAAAAATGACACAATGGATTACATTCGTAAACAAATACGTTATTATTAATCCACGTACCGTAAGTGACATAAATGAGCTAAAGTGAATAAACGTAATCATCACAATGACTACGTGTATTAATGCTGCATTTTGTGCCAGTTGATTTGGATACCAATAAGTACGGTTACATTCAATAGCGGTGTGTGTAAAGTGACGCGCTAATTACGTACAGCACAAAAGCGTGGTCATTACTGTATGAAACAGTAAGACTGCGTCGTCTATTTAACTCATCGTGGCACGGTTGAATACTTCATTCGTCAACGATTGGAACCGATCAACAGACAGGGGACTGTGTTCGTTAATAAAGAATGCACGTACACAAAACAGCGTCCGGGTTTATATCATGACAGACGCTTAATTTAAATAACAGGCTGAGTCGCGCTGTAGAGTGCCGGAAGTGTAGTTGGGAAGCGTTCGGTGGTACGGCGGAGGGAGGGGGGGGACTGGTTGGGGGGACTTTGCAGGCGTTCGCCCAGAACCAGCTATACGTTGGCCAGGACGATTTGCATGGGGCGAGAAGTCAAAGTAAATTTTGTGTCTATTACACAATGGACTCTCAAAAAGTCTGAAAACTCTCACTGCTGACAAACCCCCTCACAGAAGTCTGCAGCTACTTCCTTGCAGAGTGCCATTCACCGTACATTAAAAATCTGCTACACAGTATAACTGCAGCGGCTCAGTTTGGTCACGATTGGAAGGATGAGAGAGGGGACGGTCCGATATTCCACTGCAGATATACCGGAAGACTATAGAAACCGGAGCCTTTCCGAATGCAGGGCAGAAACTGGGCTGAGACATTCACTTGCTGCTTTGTTATGTTCGTTTGTTTATTTAACGACGATATCCGCAGCGCAACACTACGCACAGCAGAACGGTAGATCGTTGAATAATGAATTGAAAAAATATGTGGACGGAATGGACTGTAGTTTAGGTACAGTGTTCGCACTTGCCGACAGGCACTCAGAAAAGTCAAACAACGTCAGATAAGACCTTAAGTTGAGGCATCCCCGTGTATGTAACAATAAGTTAAGGATAATGTAGGTCGAACACAATTAGTTGTTTTCGACCTACTTTATCCTTAACTTATTCTCCGACAGGACATTCAACGTACCGGCCAAGATTCGAACTTAGTACCTACCGATTACAAGCCCGAGGATTTCCCGCTTTAGCCCACTTTCTTGATACAGAATTGTCAAATATACTATAACTCAAGAATGCTCATAGCGTACCTTCCTGATTTTACAATGTAAGACAGATGCACGCTGAGAGGAAAGGGCGTTGACTAGATTGATCTGGCTCACGACAGGGACCAGTGGCGGGCTCTTGCGAACGCCGTAATGAATTTTCGGGTTCCATAAAATTCGGTGAACTTCTGGGCTATTTGAGATACTATTCGATCTTCAAGAAGGTCTCTGTTCCTTGGAGTTCGTTACGTATGTATTTGGACAGGTGTTTGCCTGTGTGTAAGAGTGTGTGTGCGTGTGTCTGTAACTGTGACATGCGTGCGCGCGCGCGACTTGGTGGTGAGGGATGCTCCGTCGCATCTAATAATTTGTAAGGCAATGGCCAGATTTTTCATTAAACTATGCACGAATATCATACCAGGTTTTCCGCCTTTGAAGTTTATTACTGCTTGTCAAAACATCAATATGCTGACCACGAGAACTTTCTAATAAGGGGGCGATGTGCCCTTCGCCCGATTTAATTTAGAGCCATAAAATTATTCTTGTAAAACACGCAACTTCTGTTGTGGTCCTTTTTCAGTAGATTCCCCACCCAATTTAATTTAGACCATGATATTATATTAAATAAAAATGATTAAACTTCTGTTGCGGTCCCTTCGGTAGATTGTAAGGCAACAAGGAATCCAGGAACACGCTTAATCACCTTCCCTTTGCAGCGTGATGACTGCAAAATTCCTACGGTCAGAGGTACATCTGGACAAATTACAAGTCTTCAAATTTAAGGCAAAAGTGGAAAGTTTCACAGAAATACATCAATAAACCGTGTCCCTTTGTATGGTAATTCTAAACTTCTTGACAGATGAGAGTACCTGGAAAATATAAGGAGTAATCAGTATTGTCAAAACTCACTGCCGTAACGGGATTCAGATGTATAATACAATTAATTATATACGTCAGCACTATCTTCTTTTTTATTTATACATAAGGCTACATGTTTCGACCCATCAGTCGGTCATCTTCAGGTCTACATAGCAGACTAAGCCTTTGGTGCTGTGTGCACGTTGGGATCCCAATATGTTTACATTAGTACAATACATAAAATCTGGCAAGTTTCTTTGTTAAGGACGAATAAAATATGTAACACGCATTTATCTGGTTAAAATGTTTAAAATCATGGGTTGACATTTTACAATTAAAACAGTTCGTATTATCACTTGCGTATCCTGTGGGAATGTGAGGTTCTAGTATATTATCGTCCGTCGGAGTGAGTTTTATATTTTAGAACCTCACACTCCCACAGGATGCCCAAGTGATAATGGGAACTGTTTAGTTGTTAAATGTCAACAAATGATTACAAACATTTTAACCAGATAAATGCGTGTTAAATATTTTATTCGTCCTTAGCAAGGAAACTTGCCAGATTTTATGTATTGTACTAATGTAAACATATTGGGATCCCAACGTGCACACAGCACCAATGGCTTAGTCTGCTATGTAGGCCTGAAGATGACCGACTGATGGGTCGAAACATGTAGCCTTATGTATAAATAAAAAGGTAGTGCTGACGTATATAACTAATTATATTATACATTCATTCTAGCAGTTCGTGGTGCCTTCTTTCCAGTACAAGGGATTCAGGTGTGTAAAGTTAACATATGAACTCGTCTCACTGGACACAAATTACTTAAACCCGAGATTAGAAATAGTCGGACTGCTCGAACAGCCGCAGAACAGGGAGCTGCAGAATATGTTCTGCAAAGTGGCTGCGCACTTAATTAGCATGTTGCAACCCGAGCAAGGCATCATCAAACGGCTTTCATAACTGCGAACCTTTCCACGTGTCTTTGCGGGCTGCCATAACGAGATGAGACCAACAGGGCGGCTAAATTAAGTCCTTTGCACAGACGCTGTCCCTTCTGACTTGCTCTAAGTACCGCCACACACACACGCGCGCACGCACACGCACGCACACAGCGTGATTAAAGGAAGCAAAATGGACGTTGGTGCTGACACTTCTGATATGTGTGCTCGAATTCGCTGGCTTGATTGTCGGGTCTGAGACCAGCTACCATGACAAAAAAAATTATCGTGATCTTCTTCAGTTTCGCTACACTATGGTCTCTTCCTTGCAGTCCAAACCAGGCCACAACAATCACAGACTTCGACTGCCTGCAAGCCTGCAAACGAAGCAGCCGAGGAATTAAACTTGGTAACTCCCCTACACTGATATATGCGTGGGATCACAGGACGTAAAACTTAGCTGGTGTCAAATAGTTACATGGTATATCGCCCTGCAGATTTCTGCACGCGTCTCTTTGTCGTTGTTCGTTAGTCATCAGCAGACGGTAGGTAAATAACCTACAATGAGAAACGGAGGCATGACAATTACGTAAATGACGCAGATGATACTTTACGAGCGATTTCCTGCTTGTGAAGTATGTCACCCTTGTCTTGCACTCCTCATATCTTAAACACACAATTTAACAATATAATATCCTATATGAGCGACGGATTCATTATCACATAGTTCAGACCAGCCCCGAGACCCGCTCAGCCTCCTGTTCAGTGGACACCGAAGTTTTATCCCGGAGGTAAAGCGGCCGGAGGGTGATGCTGAACACTCACCTCCATCTAGTACCGAGATTAATAATGAGTGGGGCTATAGCTGCACTCCCCCTGTATGCCTGCAGAGTGTATATGGTCACCTTCACCTTTAACATCAGACTCCTGTTCAGGTTATTTATCTCAGTATTTAACCAACTTGATGCACAAAATTTGTTTCACAATAAGTTCTATTTCATACCTCTACATGTTTCCAGCACATGTACTCGAAACATGTAGAGGTATGAAATAGAACTTATTGTGAAACAAATTTTGTGCATCAAGTTGGTTAAATACCGAGATAAATATACTGAAATGCACGATCAACAAAACGTCAAAATCCTGTTCAGGTTTCTACAAGAACATTTTCTTTGTTACAATCGTTGGGGAATTACCGAAAAAAAAAGTTCTTCTATGGTAATGTAACAGAAGTCACGTTAATTATTAACGTCGTATGAATTCTCTGCTCTCTACACATAAACATAACACATAATATGGAAGTCACATCACTTATGTCCGTACGCAAATTTCCTCCCCAACATTGCTACACTAACTTCGACACATTTAGTTTAAGAGATGAACATTAAAAATATATTAATCGAATTCAATTTAGTTCGCATCGTTCCATTATAGGCCAAAACCTTACTTTACAATCTCCAACAACGCTTCTTACCTTTTCCAGAATCTCCGCCATGTGTGGTCAATCAATTCACGCCTACAACTGTGTCCGGTGTTCACATTACAGAGCTCTCGACTCGGTTCATTTTTACCAAAATACGAACTAAACAGGAAATATCCAATGTACTATCCAATGTAATATCTCGTCCCCTAATTAGCAGAAAGTCTGCTTCTGTAACAAACAAGCATCGAATTTCTAGGTACAGATGCGCGCGTCCCCAAGGGGACGACCGGAAACTCCGCTTACAACAGAATTAAGCACTCGGCTTGAAACTCCTTTTTTACGTTCACTTTAAATAACCGTCGCGCCGATTATTATTTTTGCGATGTTGAGTACTAACATACTTGGACTTTCCCGTTATGTTCCTGTGTGATATTACATTTCCAGCAGCGCACAGGCTACGGTACATTGCCTAATAATTATGAAAATCACAATTATTCTTCAAGGGCTGTCAGATTTCATAACAGACTCAGCCTACTTAATGGCGTGGAAGTTCAGAGCAAACACGTCATTGCCTCATCATTAGGTTGCGTTTCATTTGTTTAGAAATATGACCAAATGTAAAGTTTTTGTATAGGAAAGCATTCCAAGGTTACTTTCGTACATTTTATATTTTCTAAACAATTATCCCTACAAAATAAGCCCAAATTAGCAAAATGTTTCAGGCACGCTTGAGCTGTTACAATGAACGACGCTTCTTTCGATTACAATTGCTATTACTCCCCGCAATAAATTTTAATGTTATTCACGTAAATTCTGGACTGGATATTAAACACGTTTACAAAACCAAATTTATCACAAAAGTGAACAAATGGTTTGCTAATGGACGCTAAATCCGTTCAGCGCCAGGGTGCCCTAATGACGTCGTGAGTTTTATCTGCAATAAAAATGACTACAGGTCAGCCTACTGAACAGAGGCTACAATTTCGCATCTTTCGTGTTCTACGAACAGCCTGCATAAAGTGAACACATAAAGGAGAAGCACCTTCAGAGTGTCCGCTTTCCCTTATGATTAATCTCCAAACTACTAAACACATCTCTATTACATCTGGTTCTGTGCACGCCACGATCCATCTAGTGCTGCGGTAAAAATGAGTGGAGCTATACGTCTATCCCCCCCCCGCCCCATATGCCTTCATGGCATGAACATGGACCTTAACTCTTTTTACCTTTCCCCAGGCCTATGCATATCATGAAGGCGTAGAAGGGAGTGGAGTACTGCTCCATTGATTCGTGGGTCGCTTAGTCTGAAGGCTAGTCGATATAGCGGCTGAGCTATCCTAGTTCTGTCGTGTTTAAAAACTACTACACGGATTTCTGTTTGGCTCGAAATCATCGTATATAAACCCTACATAATCTCCGGGGCAAATCGTCAAAAGAAATTTTAAGTGAATGTCGAAAAGCAAATCTGTACGTGCTACAAAACATAAATACAGTAAAGGACTATAACAGTCATTATTTCCTTACACAGTCTGCTTTTGAAACTAGGAGCGTATAATCTTTGCGTGAGTGGGAGGCGCGATTAACTGCGCAAGGCTCGGTTTGTGTCTCACAAATTGACATCAGCGCCAATACGTGGGGATCGCTTATGCACTCTTGTTTGTCCTTCTTCTTTTGTAACTACACCCGATTCGTGTCTTACCTTCTACGCTATTCCTCCGTTTCTTAAATATCTGGCACAAGCAGTACGTGATCTTGCATGGCTATGAGGCTTACGGAAGACCAAGAGAAAAAGAGAAAGCCGTGTCAAACATCCGTTACCTGACCGGGATTCGAACCCACTGTTCCAGTGTTATAGTAGTTGATTGGTTAATACGGGTCACTAGATTCCATAACTGTATTCCAGAAATTTGTCTGGCTCACTATTGAAACAGAAGGCTATGCAGTGCCTTCTTCACAGACTTTTCAGTAAACGGTATACAGGAACGCATTTTATAATGTTCATCTATAGTCCCAATGCAACGAAACACTGCAGCCAAAGTCACGTACAGCAAAACCCTGTCCCGAGTAAGAAGGAAGTGGAATGTAGGCCTTCCAAAATGCAATGAATTCACATGAGTAATGGCAATGTGACCCGTGAAAAAGTTCAGCTGGGTCTACAGATGAAACCGAAGTTTAGTCTCAATACGCCAATTAACCAGTCGAGTGTTCTGCATTTACCTCGCCAAGCTAATAGCATAGACACACAGAAATGCGTGTGCTGAGTTTCCGTTTGCACAAATCACAGTTCGTTAGCAGCCGTGAAGTGGTTGTGCCCTGCTGTTAACACGCTCCATCCGTTCCAGATAACTTTTAAACGTTATTTACAGACAGACATCAATACGGTTATCACTCATGTTTATCAGAGCGTATCCCCAATGAATTAGAACTTCTTCTGCCCCTGTATTAGTCTCTCTGCTTCTTTTATTTCCCTCCCTTGTTTCGTCCTCCTGTCCCATCATTCTTCTCTTCTTTGTTCGTTAAGAGATCGAGATAAGGAAGCAAATAATTCTTCGAATGTGTCACTTGGGTAGCCAGCTCACACACATTTACCATCATCAAAGAGTAACAGGAAAAACTGTCCCTGTTCTTACAAACTATGCCGTGAAGAAGAATTGGGTCGAGGGAAAGCTCCACTATTCTTTAACACAGGTCTCAATAAGACACTCAGAGAATATCTGCGGCTACAGACTATTCAATAATAGTGTTATGGAGAAGGAAAGGTAGAACTGTGTGATAATGCAAAACAATTAGACCCAGGATAGAGTTATGTATTTCGGGCCCTATTAGGAAGCCAGAAAACATACAACGTTCTCAAAAACTCAATCCATGATAGATGAATAGTAGTGTTGATTACGTGAGATAACACTTTAAAAAAAAAGAGGTATATCAATCCCATTACAGGTCCCGAGGTGCCCACAGGGTTCCAGAAAGTTAAGGTTCCAAGATTACGTGACAATGGCCCAGAATGGTGTCAAGGTTGTCAGCCTTACGCACCGGCCGCTTTTACCCCCAGGAAATACTCCTCGTACTCATTTCTGTCAGAGGCTGAGTCGACCCCAGGGCCATCGTGTGATCGGAAGGATTATGTCAATGAAAAATTACAATGACACCACCTGGAATCGAACCAGCGACCTTCCGATTTGTAGCACAGCACCTTAGCCACTGTGCTACCGCGGTCCCCCACCAAACACTTACTCGATTACAATTTACGATATGGTCCAAATACAAAACCGCTCTGAGCAGCCAAAGTCTCTAGAAAGTACCGCCGAATCCCATAACTCACACCCAGCAGGGCCGAAACCCTCAGAAAATAAAGGTCTTACGTTCATTTTTTTTATCGTTGTACCGTGCATTTTGATATCTATAGACGACATAATTTTTTTTACCGAATCTTAATCAAATATAACTTTAGCTAGGCTCTAATGAAGGCTCCATGAATGTGGTCGTGCTCAAAGACCTATACATGTAGGAGCAAGTCGAAGTGATTTTTAACGTAGATTTTAAAACTTTATCAAGTTTAATAAAGAGTGCATTTGTTGGTGTGTGAACTTTATAAAGTCTTAAATTCACTCTGCACTTCAAGACTTCGTCAAGGACTGACTAGTGGTCCTCCCTTATTAAAACACAGAAATCACTTTAAAAAAAAAAAGATACGAAACCTGCAATTCGAAACTCGCCAACTGCGACTGTATTTGCTCACGTCTTGACATCAGAATTCTGGACTGTCATAGTACTGAGATACAAGCAAATACTGAATCACTCGAAAACGCGAACGCAATTAAAATGCTTAGCAAAGACCTTAAGACATAAACAACACACATTCATGAAAAAACTAAAAATGTTTAAATTCTGACTTTGTCACATTTCTGTTCAGGATCTTCTGATTGCCTGTCTCCTACATTAAACACGTAAGTACGAAAATATACAAGCCTCCCCCTGCTGTCTTGAATGACTGAGCAACGTGGGTTCTACATTAAGGTGGGAGGGGGGGAATGGAATGTGCTTAATAAGTGGATGCTGAGGAGAACAGATGAACCTTAAGAAGAGGGAAATAAGAGCAGAGGGAAGGAAACTGCACGATAAGGGCTTTCATAATTTCAGCGCGTCACATAATATTCTTAAGGGTGATCTAATCAAAGGAAATCATGTGTGCGGGATACGCAGCAGGGTAAGGGAGCTAAAAAAATGGTGCACACTTCAGTACGGGATAACACAAGGAACACCCCCTGGCAAGATGGCGGAATTAAATTTAAAAAAAAACTGTAAACAAAAAGTGCTAAATACTGGCGTCAACAAATGAAGACGGATAAGATAAGTGGGTCGATGTAGGAAGCACGTGAAATATGAAACATGTCTAGAGATTATAAAAGGTTTATTATTCACCAACTGACGCACTAGCGAGTTGTCTTAAAAACAATATTAAAATTTACATTAAAACAGCTCCGACATATTTCGGTGTTACAGTTACACCATCAACAGGGAGCGCATTAATTTGTGCTTACTAAAGTTACAGTTGTTAAAATAGTCCACTAAAATACATCGGTGTGTGGTTAATACGGTGGTGGTGTGGCTGCATATATTAGGTCCTTATTGGTGTATGTGTGTTGCACTGTTCGGCAATAGACTGCCGAACAGTGCAACACAGTGCTGCGTGACCAGTGTCTAGATCTAACACGCTTAAGAATGCATTGAATCCACTTTCGAGTTCAAGCCACCTGAAGGAATAAAGAAACCCCGACACATCGGCAAATACTACAGTCGCCATTTAAGGGTGAATGAATCTTGGGGATATAAGGGAGCACTTGGATAGAACTGGCTGTAGGCGGGATGTAGGAGGTGACAGCGCGATCGGTGGAGGGAAGACCGCGGTACTAACCCTCTAAAAATTAAAATAGTTAGTGGTATTCCTCAGACTCACCGGCCTTGTCCGGTTACAATACAACAAAATTAAGAAGGACAAGTTCTTTCAAGACCCGTTCGTAACCGTATCTCGTTAATTTCTGTTCAGCTAACATGGGATGGGCTTTCGAAAGCCGATGCGCCTCTAATTCAAAGCACAATGACAAGCTTGTAATGTTAAGACGTACTTGCGTGCTACGAATGAGACAGGAAAGTCTGTGTAGCAGGGATGCATTGATTGTGTGATTCGTTACTGTAGTATGACGAGACAATAGAAGCAAAGTGCTTATAGTTGTGTCTGTCACACAGCTGTGTTAAACCAGCAGTACCGGAAACACGCATGTCACAAGCAGGACCTATGACCTTCCAGCTATTCGTTATTAATAACGTCTCCATTATTATCAGAACAGTTTGATTAGTACTCCACTGCACTTGAAGTGACGCCGGCGGGCATTAACAGGCTGAATAATTACGCCCACTCCTCAAACGTTAATGCTTCAGTACCTACAAAGTTTTTAGCACGAACAATAACAATGAGCATTCCCTTAACTTATATTCATCTCAACTACACCTAACTGCTACTGCTGCTCCCAGATATCAACGTCCTTGCATACAATATTATCGAAGTCGTTAACCGTTCAAAAACCAGTGGTACCACCTGCAGTAAATTGAATAAACTCTGAATTTTGATATGCGGCGGGTTTCGTATGAATCTCATAACAAAAGAGTGATCGATTCCCTATACACTCTTTAAGGACTGGTGTTCATAATGGACACGGACTGTGTTCTCTCTGAGGTACGAACTGGAATTTTTAATATAGTTCAGATGAACGCGGCCGCGAAATGCATGCGATAAAAATTGATCTGAGGTCCGCGTATCAAGAACGAGGTCAATGAAAAGATGGCACTATGGACCGAGCTAATAACATTCTGGTAGTGATGGTGTTCACAGAATCAAGGAATGTGATGACCGAACACAGATATATATCTGTCTCACGGGAAAAAAAAATAATGAGATTAGGGATGTCTGATAATAAGAAATACTAATGCCAAAAGGATATGAAAGTCTCTCAGGCTCTGATAAAAGACAGAAAGATCGAAGGTGTTTCAGAACAAGGTATACTAGACCAAAGAGGAACTAAAACGTCTCCCGGTCTGAGAGAGGAACACAGATTAAGGAACACGATTGCTAGAGATATTACGAGAACAGGAAGTTGAAGCAAAGGGAAGGTGAAGACGGTGATTTAACAATTAGCTTAACGATCTTACGCTTCACCCCCACCAAACACATGGGCGGATAAGGCAGGGTGGTCGGATCGCCGAAATGCGTAACGCTTTATAGAAATTCTCTACAAATACTCTAGTAACAACGATAACGAATATTTCAAATAAAACGCGTGCGACAAGCTACAAAGATAACATGCTCGAATCTCGGACGGAGTAACACACATGGTGAAATACATAACGTGAACAAAATTCCGGCCGAAATTTACAAGAATATGGTATACTTCTAATTCGGAAGAAGAAGTAAGTGGTTTATCTGCCAGTGTGATTAGCAAAAACCGGGTTAACGTGCCTCTGTGGACTGACATGACGATACAGATTACTCCGACTGTGAAGAAAACCAAGACCATTTCAAAGCGGTTCATCTGCCAGTCGAGACTCAAATCGAGTAACTCCTTAATAAAAACACCGTGGGAATTGCTTCAGCTGACACAGAAGAAGCTAACAGCTAACTTCTGAGATGATGAACCTTTGGTCCCACCATAACAGAAGGCTTTGTAAGAGCAACAAATCAAATGCACCGTACCGCCTAGTTCGAAAACCAATCAGTTAATTAGTAAATTATTTACGTAGCTGAACTAGCAACTTATTTTGTTAGCGAAAAATTGGAGTTTTTCTTGTCCATGCCACGGATGCACAAGGAAAAAGCAGGGGTGTAGCTCCACTCATTCTTAACCTCGGGTATAGAAGGCGATTTAACTTCACGACCCGAATGCTTTACCCTTCGGAAAGAACGCCAGTGCCCTTTGAATAAGAGGACGGGTGGGAGTGTACCAGAATTCAAACCCCGAAACCCGGCTCGACCAGCAAATATATATAAATGTAACTGAAGAATAAAAAACCAACTAGATGTCACTTATTATTTTATTGTACTTCTTAAAGGCTCAACATGTTTCGGGCATTACTATGCCCGTTATCAGGATCTCGTGAGTATGATGTTGATTACCACATGGGTCGTTTCGGTCTGTTGGGAGGTTAGGTGCGGTTAGGCTGGAGTAGTGTCCGGGCTGCAGGCTAAAGCACAACATATATATATGTGTGTGTGTATTATATATACATATATATGTGGTAGATATATTTGTAAAGGTGACAATATCCGATACAACGATGTTTTGAAAGAGAAAGTTCGAAAACATGACCACCGCGACATACGGACGTTAGTCTGTGTTTCATCTACCACAATGTACACAACAAGAGGTGCGAAGACAAAACCGATGACAAGGACCTTTTGACGAAAAGAATCGAAAGCGTTGTAGAGTCTCTAACTCCAGATGTTCTCACTCGACGTGGCAAGCATTAAGACTCCACTGAAACGTGAGCAGCCTGACGAGTAGGTACAAAGTTCAGGTAAACTTTCACGGAGTCTCTGTAGCGTTGTCTGTCATTCATGCCTTAGCATTAATTGCTACATGATAGCCGAGCAGCACAGCTCTAAGACACAGTATGTATTTTCGTTGTTACACCGTGCATGTTGTCGAATTACTCAATTATTATAACAACTACTGCACATATAAAAAATTTATAAAATTTACACATTAAAACATTAAAACGCTCTATATTGTGACTTTAGCAAGGACGATATGGCTCCCTGATGATGGTCCTAGGACCGAAACATGTCGGAGCGTTTTAATGTTTTAATGTATAAATTTTATATATGTGCAGTAGTTGGTATAATAATTGAGTAACACAGTATGTAATTAGAGGCACATTACAAAAATAAAATCACATCACTCTACTGTTGATCTGAATATTCGGCAACAGTGTCCCGGATTCATCACAAAATAACGCATGCCGTACCTGCCACTACATAGTGAACCGTGGGAGAAGAATTCCTACAGTCCCTATATAGTATAGCCGTAACGGAGACGATGCACCTATACCAAGAGGATAAGTCAGAGGATAAGTAATGTAAATTTTGTTTACAATTTGTACAGCAGAACAATGGGGTTTCCGCTTGTTGGACATTTCACCCAGGAGTCCGGTGGTAGGGTCGGCATACACTATTTAACGGTTGCTGTGTTGAAAAGATCTGTATAATGGCTTCCTGTGTTTCTGCATGACGGACAGTCTGTCCGAGTGGGAGATGAGTTTGTCATACCAAAATAAAAATTGACCACTAAGTCCCCGTGACAGACATGCATACAGACAGACCAATCTTCTCCCCAATGAGCAGACAACTATCTATTCTATCAGAGAGCCCAAAGTCACAACGAGATGTGAAAATGTGGCTCTGCTTTGCATAAACAAACATCACACGTTAGTCTGCACACGCGAAAACACAAATGTTATGGAAACGATAAAAAGTGCTATCCGCAGTTTTAGGCAAAACAGTCGTCACACTGCTGCGAGCTTCATCAAAGAACTGAATCCTTTTGCACTACAAAGCCGCCCCAATTAAAATAACTGAACACGCCAAAATTAGATAGTTAATGATATTTTTAAAACAGACAATGTACTGACAGCAAAACCATCGTCACAAAAGTCCACTCCTTCACGTCTAATCTAACACAACATCAAGTTAAATTCTTATAATAAAACCAACCAGATGCACCAATTTCTCAAATTTATTTTTGGAATAAAACTCTACATGTTTCGGACAGTTCCTCTCTCCATCAGGAGTTTTTCACCTTACACGTAGGATCCTGATCCTGATCACAAGCTGTCAGCAAACCTGCATGAAATATACCACTGCTGCGTGTACAGTGAAAAACTCCTGATGATGGACAGAGGAACTGTCCGCAACATGTAAAGTTTTATTCCAAAAATAAATTTGAGAAATTAGTGCATCTGGTTGGTTTTTATAAGAATTTATCACGATGCACGGTCACCTGAACGTAAAATTCAAATATCAAGTTAGTTGGTCGGCTGGTAACTTAACGACAGTTTATCAACTGTATTGACTATGTAACGTCAAGAGGAAAGGGCCTTACAACATTAAGATATGACAAAAGTTTCTGTCCACGTCATGAAAGCGTATGGGAGAGAAGTGGCACAGCTCCACTCATTACTCACCTCGGGGCTAGATGAAGGAAAATGGTTATCATCACGCCCTGGCAGCTTTACCCCTGGGAAAGAACCCCGGCAACCACCGAACAGAAGGCTGGTTGGGCCTCAGAGCCGGTCTGGACTTTTGCAGAACAGAAAAGTTAACGTCCGAACAATAGCAATCGCCCAGACGTTCCATTTGACATAATAAGTCATGCAGTAATAAATGATTACTGTCCTATTTCAGAACTTGAATACATGTAAGTGTTGTGCGTGGTCTGCTCGTCATTACTTCACGCGTCCCTTTTATAATACAAAATATATGCGATGTTTAGCGTCATCGCAGATTGTAAATCAAATCGTACTTATTTGGAAAATTGTATATAGTCAAACACAACTGTGTCACATGAGGTGTATTTAATGACTATATAATGGACAACTACATGTTTCGGCCTGTACTGGTCATCTTCAGGTTGTCTTAGGGGAACCTAAGATCTTACTGTATGCATGCACGCAGACGTGGTGTAGAGATCTCTACACCACGTCTGCGTGCATGCATACAGTAAGATCTTAGGTTCCCCTAAGACAACCTG
>Ga0123352_10002765_pt1 | contig 24854 bp, 18 predicted proteins | sample TergutLab28metaG_FD_89700 | JGI IMG/M metagenome (GOLD analysis project Ga0123352, IMG submission 89700) | Labiotermes labralis P1 segment gut microbial communities from Petit-Saut dam, French Guiana - Lab288 P1 | ecosystem: Host-associated > Arthropoda: Insects > Digestive system > Gut ...
ACCATACTTTCGGATGAAAACCTGATGATGGCCACATTAGGCCGAAACATGTAGTTTACTTCATCCTTTATTAAACATCTTTTTTAGATATTGTTGTGTTATTGACTGACACCCACACCTATTATTTATATACACACAACGGGAATGGCTCATTTTAGGCCTCCATTAACGCCGAAGCCAAATAAAGGCAGACGAAATAATTATTTCGTACAACCTAACCAACCGACTTAATCAGGACCTAGTTCTTTTCACTGTGAGTTGATGTTACATAGGGTTAGACTGGCTGCCTACTGCATCCTTATGGTCTGTCCACACCATATCGCGCATGAACTGTCTAGGAACTAAGTGTGGAATGGTATTGACACCGAAAACCATCTAGAAACATAACATTTATTTCCAGACAACTGTTATTATTTTTTAAGTTGATTATTCAGTCTAACCAATGCACAACATGCACATTAACAATGAATTTTTATGTCGGTAACTATCGCTACATGTTTCGATGCATTTGCATCGCCTTCGAAGAGTCTTATTTTCTAATTGCTAAGTTACAAATTCAGTAACGCTATAAAATCAATCAACCTCCACATACTGGAATTGTAATAATTGATACAACTGACGACGTTTTATAGATTACTTACTTACTTACTCCATGGTGCAGAGTTCTTCTTGAGAAGCTAACTGGTTTGCAGCTAGTCAAGAAATTCCCCGCATTTCACGGAACCCGAAGCTTCAATACTGCACTCACAAGCGTCCGCCACCTGTCTCTATCCTGGGCCAGCCCAATCCAGTCCATATACCCACATCCCACCTCCTGCGGATCCATCCCAATATTATCCACCCATCTACGTCTAGGTCTCCCCAGTGGTCTCCTTCCCTCCGGTTTCCCCACTAAGACCCTATACACCCCCTCTCCTCGCCCATACGCGACACATGCCCAGCCCATCTCTTTCTTCTCGACGTTTTATAGATTATGTTTATCAATCATCTATAACGATCACCGGTATAAACATTTTAATCTATTGATTTTATTAATTTTGTAACTTTAGCAAACGGAAAATAAGACTCCCTGAAGATGATGCAAGTGCATCGAAACACGTAGCAGTACTTACGACATAAAAATTCATTGTTACGATATACGTTGTGCATTGATTGGTCTAAATAATAAACTGTAAAAAATGCACGGTACTTACATAAATATCTCTTATTACTTTCTCTCCATTTTATATTCACGGGTCCGTAAATCGTGAATCATATTTAATAAATGTCCAACAAGATGCGATTGTATTCAGTTTAATATATTTCTGTAGGCAGCTCTACATGTTTCGGGTGTTGACACCCGAAATATGTGGAGCTGCCTACAGAAATATAATAAACTGAATACAGTCGCATATTGTTGGACAATTATTAAATTTACGTTCCCTTCCTCAAATATCTGAACTTAATAAACTATTTACATAACAGAACAAATTTTCACACTGCTGAAATATCACGAAATAAAACCTTCGGCTTGCACATACCCACTTCAGGTTTTATCGGAGAGTCTAATTTTCCATAAGCCTAAAATTTAAACTGATGTATCAAAATACAACAAACTAACTAACTGAACCCTGGGAACAGAGCCATTCTTGAGCAGCTAGTAGTTACTCAGTTAGTCAAGGAATTTCCCGCATTTTATGGAAGCCAGTGGTTCATTGCCGCTATAACAAAAGCTCTTCACTTGTCCCCATTCTGAGACTGAACATTCCAGTCCTCGCCCTTTCCCCAATCTTATTTCTTGAATATGAATCATGCGACGTATCGAAACATACCGATATGTTACTGTATTTATTGGCTACGTGGTTAAGAAAATCTGCCTTCTTTTTGTGTAACAGAATAACACATTTCGACAGTGTTAAACAATCAAATTACCGTGCGTACATTTGTACTTAGAACAATTACAGAAGGAGGCAGAAAATGGAAAAAAGAAGTCTTACCGATCTAATAGCACTGCGGTGAACAAACAACGTACAAAGATGGAGTCACACGCACAGCGTATTGGCTGTATAATGCATACAAAAATATTATCAGAAATCCTGAAGAGAATAGAGTGGATAATAGTGAAGTAGATGTTACAAAATGTCGGATGTATGGATTGGTTGCTTATAGCTCGCAGCGTGGTCCAATGTCTGTAATTCGTGAAGATGACAAAGAGTCCTTGGACTCCATGTAAGTTAAAAAAATCTTTTCACGAAATATTCCTTATCGTGGGATTATTTTCGTCAGATACTTCGTAACGCGTAAGTTGTGAGTTACTATGTATATATTTACGTATTTGCACAGCAGAAATACATGTAGATGTTATGTTCTATGCTAACCAATTATGACTTTTAATTAAAAAACAGGTAACTCAGTCCCGTTACAGGTCCGGAGGGGCTCAGATGGTTCTAGGAAGTTAAGGTTCCCAGATTTAGTGACAAAGGCACAGGATGGTGGTAGGTTGCCAGCCTTACGCACCGGCCGCCTTTACCCCCAGGAAATACTGCTGGTACTCATTTGTGTTGGAGGCTGAGTCGACCTCAGGGCCATAGTGCGATCGGGAGGATTTTATGTCAATGAAAAATCCAATGACACCAGTTTGGATCGAGCCAGCGGCCTTCCGATTTGTAGCACAGCACCTTAACCACAGTGCTACTGCGGTCCCCATGGCTTTTAATTGGTGCGCTAAATTCTGTTTTTTTTTCTTTTTTCCCATATTGTGATCTGCATATTACGCAAAGAAAAAGAATACAACCGTCTAAAATCTTTCCAATTATACCTTCAATTCAGAAGTAAATTTCACCCTTAGAACAGTCCGTGAAGGACCAGATTTGGGGTAGAGTTGTAGCTATTCTCTTTCTTTAACCTCTGTTCTATAAAGGGTAGTGGGTGGTTAATACCACTCCTCTACAGTTGTACCCCCGAGAATGAACTGGTACCTGTTGTATAGCAGGCTGGGCTGTCCCCAAGTTCGGTCAGGATGGATGAGGAATATCTCGTCTCCACCGGGATTCGATTACCGGGCCGTCTAGCCCGTAGCGAGTGGCTATACAGGCTATGTCATGTCGGCCCACATACTTTAAAAATATTGTTTTAAATTTCGCCTCTACTGATATATAAAACCTGTTGCGATATTTTTATTACTGTCGCAATTTCTTCCTTCAATTGAAACCACAAACGAGGTTAAGCTATTCCCAGTTTTCACATAAAATTAATCGTCTCCATGTCAAGTCTGAAAGAAAAGCTACGACGCTTCTGTTTGTACAGGGTGATCAAAAACGTCTCTGTGCGCCTGGCTTCTGTATTATAATATTCAGGGGTACAGAGACTTTTGGATCATCCTGTATAATTCCATAATTTCTCACAATTTCCGGTAGTCAAATATTAAAAATAACATGTAACCGAAGAAGACTACAGTTTAACGCACTGAAGCAATCAACATTAAGGGTAAAAGAGAACGGGGGGGGGATGGGATTTTGTTTCTGTACATTATCGTCTTATATTTAAAAAGAATACCGTGACGTCATATTGGGGCTCAGTCACCGGACCAGCGACTGCTGCAGCCTAATAATTATATCGACCCAAACTAATAGATTCTTTCCCACCCTTTTCACTGCCCGAAGACATATTCCGAATTTTGAGTCTTTGAATAAGAAAAGATGGACAGGAACAAAAGAAACAAGTACCTCTATAGATCATATATGTTACCATCGTCATGGTTTTTTAGACATGGAGTCTCTAAAACAGGACACTTCCCTCAACTTTGAAGTGGCCAGTCACTCCTCTCCTCTCTTCCTGCTGCTTGCTTATAGTTGTGACGCTGGTCTAGCAAATTTTACATTTTTTTTGTGACTTCAGACCAAATTATCAAGACCTGTTAAAGTGAGTGAGAAGGAGCAGATATTTTCAGTATCGTAACAAAGAGCGAAATCTTTGATACTGCGCAAAAATACAGGCAAGAAAGTGGGCAGATAAAACATTCGTGTCGTGAATTTTTATACTCTCATAACATTAGCTTCGCACACCGCTGTTTTGGAAAGTATAGGCAGTCAGTCTAACAGCTACTTTGAATATCAACAACTTGACATCAACAGCTTTTTGTGTCGTCGCTCGACAATAGCACAGATGGATGGATTTTTACTGCCTCACTTTTAAATTCCACATAAAAAGGAGCCAGTTGCTTACAAGAAAGAAATCGTTACTGTGACTAGCTCATCTTAACAAGCCCACCAGCACAAGATTCTCTTCCTCTTTTTCCACATAAAAAAGAAAAAAATGAATTCGATGTCGAAACATGGGGTATATGAAAGGCAGAAGTGGGTGTGCCAGACGTTGGACATTTCGTGATTTCCGACTTCCTCCGCGAAGTAGATGAGAACTACTATTTTCTGAGTCTTTACGTAGCGAGTAGTGGTAATTTATTACCGACGTTTCGGGACAACATATAGGTCCGACTTTCAAGAGGCAAGCCCCTTGATGATGGGACCTATAGGTTGTCCCGAAACGTCGGTAAGAAATTACCACTACTCGCTGCGTAATGACCAAAGAAGATCGCAGTTCTCAAGACATTGGATATTTAGTGTTAGTCAAATATATTACAAAATAACACTTACAGAATCCTTGAAGATGATAGAGCACACAGTGATTTACTAGTTGCAGTTGTGTGTGTTTCAAAGGTTGTTTGAGCCGAAAACACTAGTTACTAACTAACTAACAAACTAACTAAATGGAGCAAAGACCTTCTTGAAAAGCTAACAGTTCCTCAGCTAGTCGAGGAATTCCCCGCAATGAATGTAACTCGGAGATATTTTACCGCATTTACAAGGGCCCGCGACCGATCCCTATCCTGAATCAGATCAATCCAGTCCACACCTCCATCCCAGTACTTAAAAAGTCCCTTCTAATATTACTCTCCCGCCTACGACTAGATCTTACAAATGGTCAATTTCCCTCAGGTTTCCCCCCAAAACTTTGAATGCGGGTCCTGTCTCTCCTGAACGCGCTCTATGTCCCGCCCATCCCATTCTTCTTGAATTGATCACGTGACTAACATTGGGTGTGAAGTACAGACCATAAAGCTCCTCGGGTTGTAGTCTTCTCCACACTCCTGTTATCTCGTCCCTCTTAGGTCCAAATATCTTTCTTCCTCAGCAGCCCATTCTCGAACACCCCCAACATATGTTCTTCCCTCAATGCGACAGGCCGAGAAGAACGTTCTAGTTTAAATCAATTTAGCGTTAGTCTGTATGAGGAAATTAATAACTGCAATGAATGATCGAATGACTGGCTGGATGAATGAATAAACATTTGACTGAAGGACCTGGTATCTGGTTGGCTATATATCTAGATGAATAACTGGCTAACCAAGTGACTGACACACTAGGATTTATTTCGGAAGTAGCCACTTAAGTGTATGCTAATAAACGTGATTATTTCTCATCTGATTTTTGGATGGCCGACCGTCCGATTTTCTTACTCTCATATCGACTGCCATATGGTGAAGTTGTTGCTTGGATAGTTAATATTTCTATACGACAAGGTATTACAAATTCTTTAAGAAATATTATAATTCATGAAATTTGTCATTCAATACCGCCATCAGAACAGGCTATTAATGTGAAAACTGGGTTACATTTATGGAAACAAATCTTATAAAGTTGAATAGTGCCGCGTATTGCGTTATTCAGACATATAAATTGGAAACCACCAAAATACAATATTTACAGGGAAACACTTGTAATTATCTCTATTAAATTTAAAATAGGAGACTGAATCAAGAAAATTAGGGTTTTCTGTCTAAGAACAGGGTGTTTTGTTGGCTCTTGATTTGTGTCACTCCTGTAGAAACAGGCATTTTGAATAAACAAAGCACATTTCTAACAACACAGTTTAGGATCCTGTTTCAGAAAATAATATGCAATTATATTTTCAGGAGAATCCTAAATATTGACTTGAGCTTTCAGAAGGTTCATGTCGTGTTCGACAAATACAGAAAATGGGCTAAAGTTTAGGCCACTTGGATCACGGTTTCTGTTTTCTTTGAAAATCGACTTCATAATTATTCATATTTTTAGGCTTTTATCGGGAGGAAAGGAAACTGAGGGTGTTTGAGAACATGATGTTGAGGAGAATATTTGGATCTAGGAGGGACGAGGTAACGGAGGAAAGGAGGAGAATGCATAACGAGGAGCTAAATGATCTGTACTCCTCACCCAATATCGTGCGGATAATAAAATCGAGAAGAATGAGATGGGCTGGGCATGTGGCGCGTATGGGTGAGGAGAGGGGGTGTATAGGGTCTTGGTGGGGAAACCGGAGGGAAGGAGACCACTGGGGAGACCTAGGCGTAGACGGGTGGATAATATTAGGATGGATCTGCAGGATGTGGGATGTGGGTATGTGGACTGCATTGGGCTGGCCCAGGATAGAGACAGGTGGCGGATGCTAGTGAGTGCGGTAATGAACTTTCGGTTTCCGTGAAGTGCGGGGAATTTCTTGACTAGCTGCAAACCAGTTAGCTGATCAAGAAGGGCTCTGCACCATGGAGTAAGTAAGTAAGTAACTATTTGTTATTCCGTTCGTTTACTACTAAAGTTCTGTTGACGGAATGATAAACACTAGTGTTTCGGTCTTTCTTGCAGTTGGTATGAATATGACTGTTGAAGATTTCTTTCCTCTTGCATGCTACATGCCACAAAATATCGCCCTCATTTATGCAATCACATTTTTGACACCGTATCAGAAATATAAATTATAAATTTCGAACTCAATTTTCTCCCCACTCCTGTCACTTCCTCGGTTACATGTCCAATATTCTTCTGAAAATTTTGTTCTCACAAAACATCCACCATTTTTTCTTCCTTTCTAGTAAAAAGAATAAGATTCCCACGCAAACAAAATAGAAGTGTCGTTCACATCTTCTGTATTATAGTGTTGAATAATTTAAGTAGGGAACAGAAGGATAAAATATTCTGTGATGAGTACATTATACATATTTTGTCTTAGCTCATACGTCGCAGAAAACACTATTTGACACTTATTATTAGCCATGTTGCGTGCAACAAATTAATTTTACAGTGTTCATTCCAACAAGAGACTGATGCAAAAACATACAATTGTATAGGAAGTCTGCTACATGTTTCGAACTTTTCGGCCATCTTCAGGGAGGTATTCGACAAAGAAAATAAAAAAAACAATGGCTAGTTACGTCATGGACGAAAAGTGTAAAGTCAAAACCCGGCTGTAAAATTCTACAAAAGTGACTAAAGTGTACAGTGCAAAATACTTGTATATGTTATCATTCGAACGTAAAAGCACCTAGCGTACAGCGTCATCTTCGTTTTCAGAGATTTGTCCTTGTGTTCTTTGTGGTTGTTTATGTCGGCATGGGTGGGTGAGCACTACGAGATCATGTGACTAGCCACAGGTCATCTCAAGTTTCGTTGAAATCAGAAAAGAATAGCGAGTACTTTACATGAAGAGCTACGTAAATATATGAAAATATCTCGCTCGATTCTTCTCAGAATGAGAAATGTTTCAGACAAAGTCATATAAAAAATCATAACACATATTTTATATTCAATAACTCTTATTCCAAAAATCGTGTCATTTATGCGATAATGTGTAAAAATGTAGTGGAACCAGACAGGCTACAGACGACAGTACAATACGAAGCATGAGCATTACATGCTGGATAAATAAGGCAAGAAAACAGATACACACTCAGATTATGTAACTGTTACTGTTTCACAATTAATCAATTCCGTCCGATTTCATAATATATTTTAGAGCAACGTTCACAAACCGTGAGAAAGTCAGCAAAGATATGTGTGTTTTTACGATTTTTGTACCCAAACTGTACGTCTAAAGGAGGTCATGAGCAAACGAACGCTCTTTTTTAATGCAGCGTCGGGAATTAACGTGAAGACATCTGTACGTTTAATTCTTTCCGGCGACACAAATTTGCTGTAAAATATTTTGTGCCGCTCTCAATATACTTACATATTTTACAACGACGTGTAGCTCAAAAACGTATAGATAATGTATCGTGTTTCCACCGCAAACAATATGTACGTTAACGTACCCCAATACGCACGTTGCCTACCTCCCAAAACCGTGTGTTAGTCTCTCGTATCGTGTGTAGCAAAACTGGTTCAACATAACACGGAACTCCAAATACACATAAAGATTTATATGCATAACGGTGACACAAAGACATCCCCATACACACAAGATTTTCTCTACCCTCTTTAACTATTCAAATAGTCTTGATGTCCTTCCCGTTAAAGCAGACAATCATGTGACTGCAGAATGTATAAACTTAGCGAATCTCTTCAGATTTTCTGGCTGCTTAAACATCGGATAGATGATGGAATTGTCAGGCTGATATTTTATTCTTTCAGCTTAGAAGTTTTACTAGAATATTAGCTGTAATACATGCAGCATTCTTGTACGGATTTATGACTTGCGTTTTTTAAACATCATCAATTTTTTTATACACTGAATTCATTTTTGGAAGCATCTTTAAACAATGTGTTGACGGAGCTCTTTGTATGTGTGAGGTAATGGAAATAGCGCAGGGGATATTTTTCTGGTTTAATTCAGCTACACGCTTTGCTTTGTAAATGGCCCTATTGTTCTTTTAGGTTTAATACACTTGTAAATCCATCTTCTTTCGAATATAAAGAATAGCTGCTACAAATACTTTGGTGATTAGGAGACCGAACGAAATAACTGCCACAATGTTTCTTATTAGTTTTGTCTTGTTTTCACACATGAGGTTTTAGGCGGTAGCGCAGTGGTTAAGGTGCTGTGCTACAAGTCGGAAGGTTGCTGGTTCGATCCCAGACGGTGCCATTGGAATTATTCGTTGACATAAAGTCCTCCTGATCACACAATGGCCTTGGGGTCGACTCAGCCTCTAATAGAAATGACTACCAGGAGTATTTTCTGGTGGTAAAAGCGGCCGGTGCCTAAGGCTGACAACCTACTAACATCCTGTGCCGTTGTCACGAAATCTGGGGACCTTAACTTCCTGGAACCCTCTGGGTCCCTCCGGGCCTCTAACGGGCTTCTTTACCTTAAATATTTTATAACTGGTAACGCTTTCGACACCATTTTATCATCACTACACATGATACGAAACAAAGGCCGGCAGATGTTTCTCATTATTACACTCGCATATTTATTAAATGTGTTTTGACAGCGTGTGTGTGTTGTGAGAAGGACGCATTCACACAGGTGGTCCATCTTCATGACCCCACTTAATATTAATTTAACTTCAGTTTGCATGCCGGACTTCGAAAGGACAGGATAAGCGATGTGCTCAAAGACGGAATAGTTTCAGCGCACAGGAAGAAATCAAATAACATATAGACACTTGGGACATGTCCAGACGTACAGTACCAAACAATGAAGAACCTATTACATGATAAGCTACAGTTTAGAAAACAGAGTTACAAGCGTCTCAAAAAGTAACTTCATAATAAGATTTCAATTGAAGCAAATTTTTTTTACACAACGGGTACTTGAAATTTGACTATGAGTTTCAGTCTAAAGTATTCTTATATACAAAATCAAACCAGAATAAAAATAATAATAAACCCTATTATAAATTATTTTAGCACAAGACACTTTTAACTAAACATAAGTAAAGGTTTAATAACACAGGGTGTTTCTCTTCCTGCTTGACTGATAAGCGACAGTCCGATATCCTAATAAGTTTTTATTATAATTTCTTCTAAGGCTTTCTAAAACAATCGTTTCTCTAGCTCCCGTTGTCGACAGTTACGCCTACCGAGACGCTTCATACGACGCGACACTGGTTAAGATTGACCAACGCATAAAATTTCACCACGCTGTATAAATATCACCAGCGTGATACCCCTCAAAATTTCGCGCTCTCCTTATGTTTGTAATACTGATAGAAGAAATTGAAAGTTTAATGGGTGGAAATGTCCGTAGCAGCATGAAATTCTTTTCGGATTTCAAAGGCAAGTAGGTAAAATCTTAGAAAACAAAGCAGCCACAGAATAAATGACAGCCTTATTAAATTTCAAAAGTAATCTCATATTCCAAAAATTCGTAAGCTACATCCCAAGAATAAGTCCGAAGGGTATACCATAGCCGTGTTTTTCATAACCCAAGACAGGGTCCCGAGAAGATCGACCAACATATGCACGGTGAGTGTAAAATAGTTTTAGGTTACATGTATTTTAATAACATTCATTACTTAGAATTTCAGTTATTCTGTACGGTTTCAAAAAGCAAAATATTTTGGAAGTCAATACAAATCCAGCCTTACCATCAAATTTATTATGGCTTTGTAGTGCGGACATTGGGGGTGAGCCCTTGATGTTGGAGATGGACGGAATCCGAATAGACAAACCAACCGCTGTTCTCGCTGACCAAACCTCATACCAGTTTTGGTCAGTTGAGGAAATGGACTGCGTGTAGTTGAGTAGTTGTAGGCAAAATGAGGGTTAAGGAAGGTGAGAGAGAAAGGGGTTGCTTCAAGAGAGATAGAGGAATGAAGTCCGTGATGTAATTGGATTGTAAAGCTACGCCTGGATCTCCCTGTCTGTATTAAGCGTTTTGGTAAAGATCCCGCTTGGTGGGGAGAGACCTGACACTTGCTGGCATACTGCAGCTGGAACGTCCTTTGCAAGAGCTACAGTTCTACATGGCTCTAAGTTTCTCTTCGTTCAGTGAACCAGCTTCTTTAGGTAAATCAAATCAAGTAAAATAAGCACTACAGTATAACTAGTTCTGAAAAATATCCAGTCGATTATGGCGGCAAAATATATGGACCACCCTGCGGATTGGTTCTAATGGCGATCAGTTTGTCCAAAACACAAATGGATTCATTAGTCCTCAACATTACAAAGTCCTCTTATTTTTTATCTTTTTGTCTTGGCAAGTGCAGAGTAATTCCATTACAAACTTTGGACCATTTACGTGGAAGTTACTGATATTTAAATTTTTTATCGTGGTTACAATTAAAATTATTTTAATTCCAATCAACAATTGTATCCTTAACCTTCACAAGCCTAATTATTTTTATATATACCGCCAGGTTTAGCATTAAAACCACTGCATTTTATTCAGATTTTTTAAATGTTTCCTGGAACAAAACAGAAGTAACAAGGAAATTAAAACTTGCCGTGTGTAAATCAACATGCTTCTCAATAATAAAATATGGGTTTGAATCATGGTCTTGGTATTCCAAATATAACAGTCAACTGCAAGCCAAAGAAATTAGACATTTAAAAAGAATAGACGGAAAAACTAAAAGAGAGAGAGGATAAGAGATCAAACAATAAGATTGGTATTAGGAATAATTCCATAATTTTCCATCTCTCACGCTCGAGAGCGTGAAAGATGGAAAACCCTCCGTAAATAATCTAAACCTACCAGATATCGGAGTTGGACTGGAATTATGATTTACTTGAACACCAGGAGGTTATTTCGCATTGTGAAATGTGTTTCAGAGGTGTCGGTCTTAACAAGCCTTTAAGTCAGATTATGAAGAGTCTGTAGATACACGACTGCATTACGATCTAAAAAAGATAAAGCAAAAGAAGGACATACAAAATTGAAAAAGAAAATCTTCACAATTTGAGTTACTTCCAAACTCAATTCTAGTGCAGTCTGAGAATGTGGTTCTTCCAAATATTCGAACAACTTATTCATGACAGGCGTGAGGTCCTCATTGTGCTCCTATTTAAGTGACAGGTTCTTTGTAATTTGAGTCCGTGCCGATTGGTAGGTAGTTACGGACATTTCGGAGAGCATTTTGTTTCTGTCTCTAGGTTCTTAACAGAAGAGTTAATTATTCAGCTTTATTCATGCTAAAATTTGTCTTCTACACTGAAGAATATGGAAGAAACTTTCTCCGAAATGTTGGTAAGTCTATATAAAATTGTGGCACTTCTATTTCAAAATTGTGACACCTCTATGTCAAATTGTGGCACGCCAATATTAAATTTCCAGATGAATAATTTCACAATACAACAAATTTGGCGCATATCTGCGTTGGAAACTGAGATCTCACAGAAATTATTAGAGTGGTCAAAAGAAGAGAATGGGCAAGGCGACATGAGGGGTAGACGGAAGTGCTGTGACAGATCGACTGTCAGAGAAATTGTACTCTTTCTTGCACTGCTTGTGACGAAAAGAAATCAAACTCTTCATAAAATTATTTCATATGTGAGAGAGACAAGGGGCTTTGATATGTGCCTGTAATCCGGCTGCTTTTATTTACATGGCACTAATCCTTATTGATAAATCTATTATGAGACTGTTGGAAGTAGTTAGTATATCGTTCAAATAGTTAAAGAAATAACCTGAGGTAAAATGCTACATATCTGGGCCCTTCTCAGTCATAGTGAACAGTTAAATTATTTAACTAACTAGTCAGACAAGTATTTTTATTTTCCAGGATTTTGGAGAAATCTTTCGATTAACACGCATAAATATAAAAGTAAGACCATATATATTATACACGTACGTATACATGGACAGTACATAGCTTTCAAAATACATACGCTTGCACATACAAGCATGCTTACAAATACATAATACATAGACACATACATACATACATTCATGCATACATACTTACATACATACATGCATACATACGTACATACATACGTACATACATATACACACATACATACATGCATATATACATACGTAATGCATACATACATACATATACACATCATACATACATACATACATAAATACGTATATACATACATGCCTACGTACATGCATACATACACACAATACATACATACATACATAAATGCATACATACATACGTACGTACATACATGCATAGGTACGTACCTACATACACACATATATTCACACATGCATACACAAATACATAAATACACAATTACATACATAATACATACATACGCACATACATATATACATACATACATACATACATACAGTACCTACACACACACACAATTACACACATGTATACATTTTTAAATGTAGTCTAAAATACATGTGCACGAAACAAATATTCTTATCTGTACAATATTTACAAGTGTACAGACCTCATACTTATGTTTATCTTGCAAATATAAAAACTGAGAAACGCCACAAAGAGATGTGCAACTGCGAAAGAATATGCTTCATACATACAGAAGATAATTAGTACTTATTCAGATAAAGGATCGGCTTATAACCGTATAAATTTTACAATCTGTATTTCGCAATATATTTGTCTTCTTTATACCGATCTCTCGTTCTCCAAGCTCTCAAATGTTTCTGCCCCTCTTACACAATTTTCTATACTCAACTCTCTCTTTCTGTGTCATTTGCAGTTTCCGAAGTAAAACCAAAGCTTTGTATTATAACGCCCGAATATTCACTCCCCTCCCCATCCCTCAGTAATTTAGCCTCCAGCGAAAATAACTTACGGATTGGTTTGGCCTCCTCTATTTCCAACAAGACTGAAGCAGCTAATTTCTAAGCCCATCCCCCTCTCTTCCCTCTCTTTCCTCAATTCCTCTTTATTCCCAACGATCAGAATTTCATCTCTTTTTTTTTAACTCTTAAGGGGTAAAATAAAAATTCAAGGCGGAAAGAAATATCTATGCTAGTTGTACGGAACGACATTGGTATATGATTTTCTGTTTCCCTTCTCCAATTTTATATACAGTCAATCCACAATTCAAGTGGAAGAACTGTTTTTTTAACTTTAAATAGCCTCAAGGAACATAAGTTATACTTCGAAATTGGGGAGAGATAAAATATTGAATACGAGGGGAACGAATTAAAAAGGAGATGTGATAGAATTTTTTGGACGTCTTGAAAACGTAGATGGAAAAAATGGGATCTAATCAAATTAATAGAAATTGTTATAAGAATGACTATCTGGATGTGAACAATGTATGTATTAGAAGTGACCGGTGAAAACACGCAGACTTACACATTATTTAATTCAAATTTTTAAACAACTATCCTAAAAAATATTAACAACAATTGTCTTCGTAAATTTTATAAATGTATCTGGCAAAGATATCTTTGTAGCGAATTACGTAATATTTAATATAAACTGCCCAATAGATGCAACAATAACAAATTTTATTGTTGCATCTATTTGGCTGTTTTTATTATTGTGTCTGTGATGCACGGTCACACAACCAAATTCGTAATATTTATTTCCAAAAGAAACACTTAATAATTCCTGAAACAGTAGCTACTATATGTGAAACTCAAATGATGACTAAGGCGTGTATTGTTACAAAGTTGCAGCGATCAGCTGCCCAATTGCTTCACAGAGAAGTAAGTCGTATATGTCATGTGTCAGGAAAGGACCGACCGACTCCGGAATAAGAACACAAGGAAATATCAGAGTACAGACTGTGTTAATTCTTTTCATGAATGTGACGACAATGTGCACTAAATGTTAACGTTAACAGACACAAAAATTATTTCAAATAATCTATCTATGCGGTTTGTATTTTGTCACAATTAAAAATTAATGTGTTCTGCAACCAAAATAACAGCCTTGCCTTTGTAAAGGTACTGTTTTATGCAAGGTAAGAAAATCATTTAACGTACTCTCTCCATCAGATTAATTTTATTAATGCCTCCGGCGGATATTTCTCGGCCTGTTTTCACATAAGCCCAACTCATTTTCCAGCGCTGCCTGTGTGAGAATTGTGCCGGACATTGTGGCACAGGGAAACGCTTTACTCCTATTACTTCTGTTTTACCCACTGAGTAAGATCCTACAAATAGCGCATAATCATCTTCTTATTAGCACAACGTTGGTCAAAAAGACAAGAGGACAATTTTCGTGAATATTCAAAGGGATGCTCTTCCGGGTATCGGGGAGTTCTGGATGAGAAAGTACTTTCACTTCGTGTTTTCCAGTTTCTAAGACGGAAAACTTGTGTGCAGTACTTCAATAGAAGTGTATCGTCATTGACGTGGACCAAGATGTTGAAGGAAGAACGTACTGTACTTTCGGCGGAATATTTAAATTTTTGTGGATAAATCAGCAATAACTCTTACTTAGAAAATATTTTCAGCGACTTTCATTCCCTATTTTAACCAACAAAATCAACTAACTCAAACACAATAAAAGATATCATAAAACACGCTTCATATCGGGTGCTAACCCCTACAAGTTTCGACACCAATGGCCATTCTCAGGTTGCCGAAACATGTAGGAGTTTGCACCTAATATGAAGGGTGTTTAATGGTCTCCTTTATTGTATTTAATTAGTGCATTTATTGGTTAACAGCGGGAATGTAAGAAAATGTACGGTATAATAAAATAGACAATAAAAATAATAATAAATATTCATCTACTGCTTACCGCGTGACTTTTCCAGGAGAGAGTCTGCACATTTTACCTTATGTGTGTTACACAAAACTCAAAAGCGTGGTTTTTAGAAAACTTCTCTTACAAATGTCAAACGAAAAGAAATATTTCACAATAAAAGATTTGATAAACACGGCTATGTTTCATCAACAAAGAAAGCTTCAGCAGCCCATTTATTATAAAATCGAAAGGTAAGGAAAGTGAATGCAGTTAACAAACGTCTATTATTCTTAATCTTGTTTATGTTTATATTATTATATACTACTATTATTCTTTTTATTCCCTACAAGAGTACCAGCAAAAATTCATAGTTTTAGAAAATACATTACAACACAAACTAAATAGCCAGTTACTGAATAAAACTGGAAAGGAATCTTGTCCTATTTATGTTCCATATCCTTCCATTAAGGACTGTTTTATACTTGTATGATAAACCAATAAATGTGAGGTAGGTTGAAGAAATCCAACAAGATGCAACAATAAGCAGATACGTATTTACTGCTAAATTACTCTAAATGTTTCGGGCGTCCATCGCGCCCATCATCAGGAGTACATAAAACTGTAGTTGCAGCCTCTGGTACAGATCATACTATCTGGGGAGCAAGTTTTCTCAAACGTGACCAAATAAGGAGAATAAATATGAATTTGTTAGCTTATCATGTAATTATAGAAACCTTCCTGTTTCTTCAAGCTCAGTACCTTGACGTCCAGCTGGATAATTTGAAGAAAATTATGGGTCACCTCTCAATCCGTCCACGCCTGAAACCATCCGCTCTCTTCCAAAGAAAGCCACATTTGTTACCTCCTGAACAAACCAAATTTACAGTCCCCTAATTTTTACAAATACGTCTAACTGGGGAGACGGAATTCTTCGGTTAGCGTACTGAACGATTACACGCCATATGACCAGGATTCAGTTTCCGTTAATGGTAAGAATGCCCTATGTTCCTGTCGCGTTACGTGCGACATTCCTAAGAATCTGCCTACGTCCAAAGTTGTGTGTAACGCTTCGTAACATGATGGCCTTGAATGGTGAGAAATTAATAGTTACTTGCCACCTCCTGTGGACGGAGGATCCCCATTTGTTCCTTGTTCACGAATTAAGTCTGTTCACAAGCACGTTCCCTAACCGGAGGCGGCATCCTCTATCCGCAACATGAAGATGCCTTTTACCTTCTTGTCAATCGTTATACTTAAATAGTCCAGACACGAGGAGTCACGAAAACACGATGTTAGCTCAGGTGTCACACATTGGAGTTGTATATTTTGATAAAAGGTAGCCAATTTAAAAACTGAAAACAAAGGTTGAACTGTTATTTGATGTTCATTTGGCCGTGCTTCGTGATAAATTATTATAATAAAACCAACTAGATGCACTAATTCCTCAAATTTATTTTTGGAATAAAACTCCACATGTTTCAGAGAGTTCCTCTGTCCATCATCAGGAGTTTTTCACTGTACACACTGCAATGGTATATGTCATACAGGTTTGTGGACAGCTTGCGAGCAGGAGCAGGACGGAACTGAAAACCTGTACGACATATACCATTGCAGTGTGTACAGTGAAAATCTCCTCATGATGGACAGAGGAACTGTCCGAAATATGTAGAGTTTTATTCCAAAAATAAATTTGAGAAATTAGTGCGTCTAGTTGGTTTCATTGTAAGAAGAAGTTGAACTGTTACGTCAGTCTCAAGTAACTGTGTAAAATATTTCCACATGTGGTGCCAAAAACTGACCAAAAGGACAAGCAGTGAATCATATGAACACTGGAACATGTAGTATTACCATGTAATGGAACATGTTGTAAATAAATATTTATTTAAAAAAAAATCCCGTCCTTTCAACTCTCTTACAATAAGGTGTCATGGCATATCTTCCTCCTTTAGTCGTACTTAATTTTATATTATATTATATTATATTATACCACAGAGAGGGAAGAAGTGTATAAAGTCGTGGGTTTTCGCCGTTTAAATAAACCCCTATTTATAGCATATATTTTGTACACATAGATAGTTTATGTGTTGTAAATCTTCACTCTCAAAGCCAAAAGTTTTGCTTATTTACGACCAAAGCCTTAACACCTTCCCCTCTTACGAAGACGGTGATAACATCCTATTTGTATGACAAGAAGCGCAGTTTATTGTTGGGGCATTGAAATTTTGCTGATTTTTTTCTTTTCTTTGGAAGACAGTGACAGCATTTACAACGCAAGCAAAGTATATGTTAAGCTAGCAATCCTCGATCCAAGATTACAAATTATTTTACCTGTTTTAGTGAACCTGGACAGTAGCTTTTAGCAGACATAAAAAAGAACTGTTCTAGAACAAGATGCAAAGGTAAAATCCAATTACTAACAGTTGCGAGGAATAAGAAAAACCTTTCCTACAATACAATAATTTATTATGACTACTGCCAAAAGTCTTTTGTTGGAACAGTTACTTAGGAAGGCGAGAGGAATAACAAAACACATAAGTAAAATAACCTGCTTAATCATAAAATATGTTGTTGAGAAAGTAATCAAATGCAAAATTTAGATTGTGCGTATTTTTCTGTCTTGTTAAATACACCGTATGAGACTACCAAGCGACTTTCAGTGAGAATTCTGGAAATACGTGTGTTTATCTTGTAAAGTGTGATAAAAACTGAAGTTTCTGGACATCTAGACAAAAAGGATTTTGTTTAAAAACTCCGTTGTTAGTTTACACTTTGTGTGGCACGCAAAATAATTTTCTCTGAAATGACTATATTTTCCAGTAACACAATACCTTCCTTGTAACAATAATACAGAATACAAACCAGTTCTGTCAACTCATGACATTTAAACAAACCAAAGATTTATCACTTCCAGGAAGGTAATTTTTAATGTACCATAAAAATACCAAATAGAACATGTTTAACCCTTACCCTGCTAACGTGGAGAATATGGTGAGCTCCTAATAATGCCAATAAATGGCAGATATGATTTAATTCGGCGTTTAAAGTGTTAATATCATCTTGCTTGTAATATGACGCACCGAAATTCAGATCTACTGTTGAGAGCTATTTGCCGGTTACGTCACTTCGCAAGGTATTTTTATTTAAAAAAAACACAAATAAAAATTTACAAAAATATCGCGGCACTTCTGTTGTGTGCAGAATCACCAAAGTGAAATCACCGACAGGGAGAAACAAAATGAGAGCTCTCGGAGAATGAGGGACGAAGCAAATGTTGTTTTTTAAATAAATAAGTGAAAGTTGCCGCAGCTGAGATGTTATGAAATTTTATGGAAAGTTACGATATCAACGGGTAATAAAATGCACCAGCATGTAATATTACAGGAACTTGCATGCGCTTGGGCCGTGAAATTGAAAAAGCAAATATAGGAAAATAATGTGCAAGATATATAGGAAGACAAAAACTTCGAAGTACACACTCGCACAAGAGTTTGTAGGTTTGGGCCTTCTTCACTAATCGATGAAAACCTTCTTTCCCTGTAGTTCAGCGAGAGACACAAACTTAAATTACGAATCCCTTTTCAGGTTGTGCAACTTAAAGAAGTACAGTCAAACTAATTCCTTTATTTTTCCAACTAATGCACACAAAATATTATAAAATTGTTAAAAAGTTAAAATCATTTAAAATTATAATAGTTGCTCCAACATGTTTCGGTTCACATAAACCATCATCAGGGACCTCTCAGCCTGTGCTTCGCTAAAGTTACAACGTTGACTAAATTACATATATCGTTATATGCAGCCACAATACCGAAAACTTCAAATAACGATATATGTAACCGAAGTCAACATTGTAACTTTGGCGAAGCACAGGCTGAGAGCTCCCTGATGATGGTTTATGTGAACCGAAACATGTTGGAGCAACTATTATAATTTTAAATGATTTTAACTCTTTAGCAATTTTATAATAATTTGTTTGCATTAGTTGGGCAAATAAAGGACTTAATACTATCAAAATACACGGTGCAACTACGAAGACAGTCAAAATAACTTTACCTGAAATTTGATAGTGACACTATTGAAAATTATATGAATGTAACGTCTACCACATACAGTAGTTGATTTTCATTGTATTTGAACGGGACATGACAATTAGAGGTCGCTTACGTGACACCAATTTTTCCATATAAATTTAATCAATTTATGATTGTACTAAGAATGACCTTTCTCATGTCAAATTCTCTCTCCCCAGTTCTGCATTACAACCTTCAAACAGAATTTTCATGTGGTACAACGGAAAGTGATAGAATACGAGCTCTAATTTCTCGTAGAAACTGTCCTTTGAGTCCTAAGCTCATGTGTATGCATTCTGAATAATAATATCACGTCAGCAAATTTTGAGCACTCTACACTTCATACTGTCACTATAAAAACCAATTCCGATGAATCTGTGAATGGTTCCTTACATGTAAAATTTTGACGGTGAGGAGTGTTTAGAACCTCGCCCAACCACCAAACTGGAGGAACACATTTTGTCAGCTGTCTGTTACTGTTTATTCGATATATTCTCAGCTAACCTCCTTCTAATTTGAAGGTAGCTAGCTGGTAGTTAGGTCAGTTACTTAGATATTAAGAAAGACTTCTGGATTTTACTTCCCCATACATAATGAACCCTTGAATATGTTTCACAGCGTGCTGGATGACCAGATGAAGCAAGCCATAAAGTACTGCGTAATGCGATGTAAGACGATTTTCAGTCCTTGGCAAATGGCATTAAGATAATAAATCAAAGAGGGTCAAATGGGCGCGATATGTGACACGAACTGACCGGAAGAGAAATGCATTACTATTTTTAGAAAAGCTCGAACTAAGAGATCATTGGAAGTACTAGGAACAGAAGTAAGAAGAATACGAAAAGTAAAAAGTAATCCCGTTATAGGCCCGGTGTGGCCCAGAGGGCGGGTAGAGTTATAGCTCTACTCTTCCGTGACCGCGGCACTAGAAGGAGGTGAGTGGTCAGCAGCACGTCCCGGCCGCACTTTACCCCCGGAAAAGACCCGGTACCCATTTTACAGGAGGGTGGGTGGGCCCCAGGGCCGGTCTGGACGGGTGGAAAATCTCGTCCCCACTGGGATTCGATCCCGGACCGTCCAGCCCCTAGTCAGTCGCTATACCGACTGAGCTACCGGGCCCACAAATATGAAAATTATCCCTACAAAAATAATTCGGGTGAGTGTGGGTTGGATGCATCTGGTTCAGGAAGGGGGTTGTAGCGAATGACGTGAACAAGAAGATAAACTTCTGGACTCCAGTATAAAAGGGGAGTATCTTGACTAGATAAACAATGCTTAGTTTCTTAAAAGTGTCTGCACCACGCACTTTATTACAAAAATTACGCACATCGTAACAACTGTTACCCTTCCCCTCCACCTTATCTATTACCGCAGAAACATTAAAGAAGTTAGAAAAATTATGCTGACCATGAAGAGGGTTCTATTGTTCACGGAGCACGCACCATTTTCCTCTATAAAGTTTGTTTGAAAGAAGTTTCGCTCACACAGAGATTTGGTGGCATACAATTCGCCAGAGTTCGAGATCCCCCACAAACATATGTAGTATCTGTTACAACGGTCTGAAATTGAATAAAACTTGAATCTGCTGACACAGGTCACAGTATTTTGTAACTCTGGCAAATGTGTTGAAAATTAAGCGTAGAGAAGAAAACCACCTAGATGCTACTGAATGCTTTATTGCACTTAAAATCTGCTCAACATGTTTCGGGCACTTATACGCCCATCATCAAGAGCTCGAGACTATACTTGTGTTTTTGCCGCATATAGTATGCAATGTCTTGGTTGCTGGTGGTCGGCGGTCAGGTGCAGGGCAGCAGGCTATTCGTCCGCTATGAGGGAAATTGTGCGACTCTTTAAAATTCTTGTATGGGAACAAGAGAGCCCAAAGACCAGCACACTTTGTGACAAAACAGAAACTTTTTAAAAATATTGCCACAATTTTATACTCCAGTTCATCTGTATTTTCTAGTTCCAGTTAATGAACTTGATGTTAATCAATTTAATCGTGGCTGCAGGCAGGATTATTAATGTTTTCTACATAACCGTCTCAAGATTGGCTCAGGCATTCACAACATCTCCTAACCAATCCCTATCAAGCTGTCTTTTCAGGAGATAAATTAGCCGCCGAGGCGTAAATCCGAATACAAAATCTAGCGCAAAGGAATACGAATGCATGGAACTAAAATTGTAATCCTACTTACGTAGGTTATTCGGAAAGTAAGTACCGTCTGCGCATATCTCTCGCGCATCCTCGAGACTGTCACTTTGCGCATGTTCAGTGACTTTCTCTATCAATTGAGAAGCCACAGACGTCATTTCGTGAAATTCGTGTTATGTTTATTTTTGTTCCTGTGCGTTAAACATGTCTAAGGCAATTGAAGGGGCTGCCGACTGTGAAATGCGGTCTGTAATTCGTTTTTTGAATGATAGGAATGTGCTACCAGGTGAGATTCATCACCATATCTGTCAAGCGTATGGTGACAATGCGATGAGTGATGGCATGGTTAGGAAATGGGTTCGGATGTTCAACGAAGGACGAAAGAACGTGCACAATGAGACGCGAAGTGGGCGTCCATCCTTGGTGAATGATGATTTGGTGCGTAAGGTCAACGAAGGAGTGTGTGACGACAGACGTTTCACAATTTCTGATCTGTCCCTACACTTTCCTCAGATTTCAAGGACTCTACTCTATGACATTGTCAGAAGTGGGTAACATCGCAGGCGGCCGCATTCTATGAGGAGGGTATACAAAAATGTGTGCCCCGCTACGATAAGTGTCTCAATAATGGCGGCGAATATGTGAAAAATAGTTTGAAGAATGTAGAATCTGATAACAATAAAATTTTATATGAAACCATAATCGATTTTTTTACAGCGAAACGGCACTTACTTTCCAAATAAGCCTCATATATCTACACGGCTTTATGATGAATAAAGCATAAGCACATATTTACCCTTCACCCTAAACTTAATTAGGTGCAAAAGAATTTCAACACAAACTTCATACATACGGATTTAAACACTTGGTTGTTTATATTCTTGCCCCATATATTTTAGTAAATTAGTATGCCGTGAATGTTAGTTGTTCACAAAGGATGTAACACAAGCAATAAATGAAATTATTACTTTGTTTGGCGAGTACGAAAAAATTTGGAAAGGAACTGGTGTTGCCCCATGAAAGTGTTGCCTTCATATTCGGCTGGACAGACTGAAGATAAAGCAACGGAAAGACAGACGGGTAGCGAAATAAATAAATAGGCTTACGTAGCATTCCGTGTCAACCTCTGGGAAGGACAGCGCGTGGACTTCTTATTCCTGCCGTTGTGTTCGCTGCGAGAGACATTTCGTTGTCCTGTGATGGGCAGGCATCAGAATGGTTCCTATGAGACCCAGCCCAGATACCATTACCAAACCCGGAGATGTGTAAAATAGGTTACGGGCCTCTGAGTTTCTCTAAGTCTCAGGGCGGTACGAGAAAGGGAAGATGCAAGACACGGGAGAGAGTAGGTAAGGACAGGCATTCTACTTCGTGAACTGAACACACCATAAAAAGATGTAACGGGAAATGGGGACGGGAGTTTATTCCGTCTTCTCGTATCGTAATAGAGTTTTCCCTGTATCAGAGTCCTTGCTGAAATAACTGAGGCATGACGGTGTTCGCCTGACTTCAGGCCGTCTGACTATAGCTGTCAGCAAAGTCTACATTAAATAATCGAAATACTTCATGCTGTTGGGCTCCTCAAAATGCCTCACTCCTTTCAGACTCTGCTCGTACAAGGGAGCTATAATCATGACTTTGTAACCTAAGATGTTGGAGAAGAGTGTGAAGCATGAAGAGGAAGAGAAGAACACGAGAGATAACAAACGTAATGAAAAATACATAGAAAGGGAAACGTAGAAAAATAGTATAGCTTTACAAGATTGTAATATTACGGAATGGCAGGATGTGATTAAAGTAGTTCAGTAGATATGTATCATGTTTTGAAGGAACCTTCTGTCTCCAGCTCTCACCCTGAAGAATGGAGACAGCTGGTTCTTCCATTGACACGTGTCTACCAGAACCCACCAGACCACTGTAACTGTAACATTCACGGCCGCGAGAAACTTTAATAGGAAGTAAATTTATTAACCCCTTAGGTCGCCTCAACGTATGTCCCAAAACTGAAATTATTCTTGATTTATTGGAGTATAAACAACATAGATAAAAAGAAGAGCCATATCGCATTGTCTGGAGACTTGCTTTAAAAGAGACCTGGTACCTGTCGTGAGATATGCTGCGGGATGATGGAATAAGATATGATACGGGTCATCATCCAAAAACTTGCATGAATCGTGCACGGTAGAGAAATATTTCTCAGGCCGTACCTTTTGATATACCAAATAAACTCACGGTTGTTATCCTATAATTCTTCCACGCCTCTGTCTCTCTCCAGTGATTTCACGTGAAAGAAAATATTAATTTTTAAGAAATTTCTTAAGAATGACGTATGATTTGATGTTATCCAAACATAATACACTACAAATCCCTAAACTAGATATTATCAGTAAAATAACTATGGGAACAAAAGGGTAAGTTTGCCAACATACTATCTGTAATGTCCAATGCCTATAGAAAGGGTATGGAAAATATACAGGTAACCCTTGAAGTTGATATCTGTCATGAAATTTAATTGCAATTACTGCAATCACTTGAAATTTATATTTTTACCATTAACTGGTTTAAATTTTAATTTTATTGGCCTACAATTAGGTTCATTTCTTTGTTATTCTCAGAACGCTGGCTGTGAACGGTATTGCCTTGTGTAATGTAACATCGTGTATAACGATAAAACTCAACAGCTAATTTAACCCTTAACCTGCTAACGTGGAGAATATGGTGAGCTCCTAATAATGCCAGCAAATGACAGATGGGATTTAATTCGGCATTTAAATGGTAAAAAGTGCCTTCACCATCGGAGTCACAGATCCCTACAATACATCTGCAATAAACATTGAGCCAGTACATTCCACTGAACGTCATTAAATGTACATTACTATAGACTGCTATATGCTATATGAAGGCAAGATTCATAAATTTATGTGCAGTTATAAACAATAAATATTGCTTAAAATGTTTTATAAATTTCTTTTCATGATACATGCAAAAACACTAAAAGATTACATTATGTATTAAACAAATGTGAACATGGAAAGGGGAGGCGATATTTTTGGAAATAATGAATAGGATTTCTGCAAAGATTTACTAGCTTATATCACTCAAAAATAATAGTTTCAAAGTGACTTAAAAATTCCTTTTTTTTTTTTGAAGTCCTTGAAGGGAGAGGTTTTTTAAAGCTGCGGTTTATTTCGTATGCTTACTAGAATTTATTGTGTTCAATTCTGATTTTTGACACTTCAACTAAGAAAATTTTCAGATTGCGTCCGTTAGATTTTCCACGACTGTACGTCTGTTTGTCTGTCTGTCT
>Ga0123352_10002766_pt1 | contig 24844 bp, 19 predicted proteins | sample TergutLab28metaG_FD_89700 | JGI IMG/M metagenome (GOLD analysis project Ga0123352, IMG submission 89700) | Labiotermes labralis P1 segment gut microbial communities from Petit-Saut dam, French Guiana - Lab288 P1 | ecosystem: Host-associated > Arthropoda: Insects > Digestive system > Gut ...
CTGTACATATTATTCGTGCTGTGCAAAGAAATCCACTTCATTAAGGCACAATGGGGTGGGAATGGGGGGGGGGGACAGCTAAACGGAAAAAATGGAAAACTCCATGGGGTGTCAGAATGTCTATCACATGTAAATGGAAAACTTAAGGAAAGATAAGAGCCGAATTTTCCTTATAGCTAGACCCTTGCAGCTTTACTTTGTAATAAGGTGTTAACGAACTAATTTAAATAAAGTAACGTCATTAAAAAAACTGGAATTCGGGAAAGGGGCATGCGTCTTGGAAAGAGTTTGTGTAATGATGTGCTAATAATGGTTTTATAAAATATGCAACTAAAGAGCTGCTGCACTCCACACAGCACAACTCTTCTTGCAGAGCTACAAATAGTTCCTCGTCTAGTCAAGAAATTTCCTCCAATCTGTGGTACCGAAGGTTCTGTACCACGCCCACAACTGCCTGCCACTGATCATCCTGAGCCAGACTAACCCGGTCCACGCCCTCCAACCCTATTATTATAAACTTAATCTTTTTTCCATCCACGTCTAGGTCTTTCTAGTGGCACTTTTCTTCTCAAGTTTTCCCAACAAAACGCTCTACGAACCTCTACCCAAACCATCTTATCGTCTTTGACCTGACAATCGGAATGATATTTGTTGAGGGTAAAATATGTGTTGTTTCCCATCATATTTTCCCCAGTCTTACCTTACTTGCTCCTGGTTAGGTCCAAATAATTTTCTCGCCATTCCGTTCTTTAACACAAAACAGCTTATGCTCTTCCCTTAAGAAGGGATACCAAGTTCAACACCCCTCAGAAACAAGCAAAGATGTACTTTTTAATCATCATATAGGCCTACTTAGCAAACGCCAAAACAAAAGATTCGTGACTGATTATACAAGGCTTTATTTCGCTTTGAAATAAAGTGTTTGTGCAGTTCTCCTTGTTCTCAATAAAGGTGCATGAAGGAGTAGAGTTGCAGCTCCACACAGTTGGAGGTGAATTCCAATTGAAATCGTTTGGCCAATAAGTGACCGCGCTCCTTTTCGCCTCACACCACACAAAATATATAATTGCTTATAATATTCAGAAATCATCTAAGCGCCCCTTAGATTTCCTACAATCACTGGTTCACCCTCCGGCTGATAAAGAAATGGTCGCTGTGCGTGACCTCTAAATTTCTCAAGTTTTAATTCGATGTGGTTATCGGACTGGATCGATCATTTCGATACGAAGAAACGGACCTGTGACAGAAACAAAATATTCCGCCCCCCCAACCACTGAGCGGGTGATTGTTACAGACACAGATATGAGGGAAACCGATCCTACAGGCTAGGCACGATCAACCCGCAGCTCGCGACAAATTGTTACACTGCCCTCAGAAACACATGCCGTGAGAAATGGTGTTTTTAAACCTTTGCTGGTAAAATCGTGATAGACGGAGGAGGTAATTATGAAAACTTGTGATCTCCTTATTTATGGAGACATACATTACATTACTGATGTATTTTTAGTGCCGTTTCGGAAGTTGTTCATCCTATCTAAATCGGTACTCTATATACTGATCACAACTGCTAGATTTTACTAACGTTTTCCTCTCAGTGTCACTGGATGTGGGTAGCGAACTGATTAGCACTGATTTATATTAAAAACATCGGTAGTAACTATCACCAGTCAGAAAGCTTCTGACATACGCAAAGTTTAGCAAATAGAACTCTGGGTTATATAAAACAATCACTTAATAATTTCACAAATAAACGAAACACAATTATAAAAATAAATCTGTATTCTGTTCTATATAATAATTCACTACAAGCACAAATAATATCCTAACAATTTCAAAGTGTAAAAGTAAAATAAGTATCTTGCCCGTTTTATAATTTTGCCAATTGTATAAATTTAGAATTTCTAGTTAAGTTGTCAAATTGGTTTGAAAGTCTTCGCTCTACTCGAACAACGTAAATTTTAAAGTTCCTAATTTATTAATTTCGGTCAGCGTGACTTAACTTTTAGTAACAAGAAACAGTACAGCATGGCCAACAGTACAGCATGGCCAACAGTACAGCATGGCCAACAGTACAGCATGGCCAACACAATAAAATCACTTTAACAATGTACTGCTTTCAATATATATCGTCAAATATACGTAGCAATTAGTAAATATTCAAGCTTCGAGTGAGAGCTGAATCATCGTTAATTACTCAGTTATATAGGGTCAAGATGCTAAATAAACATTCTTTGTTGTACAGCGAACTATCACGTCACCGCCGGGGTTCGATACAGCTAAAGCGTATTGAACGAAGTGGTATTTGCTGACCCGGTAACGGCTAGTGACTATTCGCTTCCGTTACTTAGAAGTTAATAAAATTTAAACAGTATCTAGTTTTACAAAGAAAACCCAAAATTGTAATATACATTACATATTATCTAAAATTGTTCTAAAAACAGCGACGCCCTGGCCTGGCATGTAAATCAATTTTTTTAACGAATTTTTCCTGTTGTTATGCGCGTATTTTTACTGCATGATGTACATAATATATATATATATATATATATATATACATTCTTGACTCTGTATACTGAGTGTCGTGTTGCTCGCACGAAGACAAAATGTTGCAGAAGGCTCCAAAACCAAATGAAAATTTGAGCACGCTAGCTTATGATCAATGAGAATTGCTGGCGAGCAAAGGGAATATGCACGCTAAAATGTACTGGTACTGAGAGATTTATGTGCCCACTTTATTTAAAAACTATGCGCTCCTTCCTCTAACAACATGTAACAATAACTGCGAGACCCCTCTGCCACTAAACTAAACGCGGACAAAGTGTTTACGATATGATTAATAGAAACTGCCACGCGTACTTATGATGACGCTGAATATATAAATACGTCTGAGTATCTACGCGAGATTTGAGGTTCTTGCAACTGTTTATGACGTTTCAAATCTTGAGGGATGTTAACAGTCAACACACAGTAACATACCACAAGACGTACGTTTTTATCTAAGTGCTTACTATGTACAGGACTTCCCTTAAAACAAATCATATCACTTACTAAAGAAATACTTTCTTTCTACGGAATTAGATTTCAGGATAAATACTGGTGTCTTTCGAGATGATACCGTATAGTTTGGTAGATAAGCGCCAACGCTACGTAAGATGAACTCTCATCTTCTTCGACGCAGATGATGTCAATGGTGTCATCTTACATAACTTCCGCACACGAAACTTCTCATCTGGAGCACATCTCGGAGTAAATGCAACCCTGTGATGAACTTTACCAATGTTCTAAGATCCAAATTCCCAAATAAGTCCACGGCTTGCTACGTTTTCTGCAAAGGTTCTCGAAAACAAAACGTGTATATAATTTTCTCTGCTAATAATTCTAAATATCTCGTCCAACTTAATGAATTTATCAAACCTAAACTAAGGATAAGTCGTTTTTAGATTGTCAAAACAGTGATTATTGGGATTAAGGTCTTCGGGAAGCAAAGTCGCTAATTTTTTTCAGTCACCAATGTTTCTATAAAGCCTGCTGCCTCCGTCCTCGGTGCAAAAGAGACTACCTTAGAGTTAGAGGCAACAGCTACTTCTACAATATTTGTGTCTACCAAATACACGGTTCCATGATATGGAGGACCGCAAGCTTGGTAAAAGTCAAAGACACAGCAATCCCTGTAGAGGCCTGAAAATTTCCGGACGTTAAGGCTGCAATATATCCAGACAGTCGGCACATGGTGGTACGGTTGTCAGGAAATATTCCTGGTCTTCATTTGTGTTGGATGCTGAGTCGACACCCAGGACAATACGGAAAGATTAAATCAATGAAAAATTCCAATGACGCGATAAGGAATCGAACATGAGACCTCCAGGCTTGTAGCGTAGTACCTAAATCAACTGCCCCACACTCTCTCTTACGTCAAAACACCTTCCTGAACACCATGTCAAACACATTCGAAACATTTACTTAGTAGGCAACAAGCCTGAAACACGGAGAGACGACACGCTGAGTTCCGGACTTCGATTTCGTTAATGTGTAATGATGGAGTAACGTGAAGAAACAGACACTCTGCTAACATGCAGGGGTTTTAATCAATTCAAGAAAATGTAAAACAGGCTTGCTGTACCTCTAATGTTGTGAGGGAAAGTTCGGTACAATTTGGTTTGCATGCGGGAAACATGAAATGCTATATAAAATTGATGAATAAGTATGCTTGTGAGTTTGGAATGTACAGTACGTCTCCATACATAACAGCTCATAAGTAATTTCTTCCACTTTTTACCTCGGCTTTGACACGGAGCAGTTTAAAGACCTTGTCTCATTTAAAGTGTCTCCGCAGGCAACATAACACTGTGTCGCGGGCAACACGTTGCCCGCGAGCTACGGGTTGAGTGGGCGTGGTAGACTAACTAGTGATACTGACAATGGCAGTCATCGTACGGGTTGAGAGAGTTAAGGTTCATACTGTGGTGATTTTGAAGATTATCGTGTTCGGGGAAGTGACACCGTATAATCTGGCAGAAATTTACTGTAGTTTCGGAGAAAAGTTCTGTCTCCATGTTCAGGGTAGCAATTCTGAATACACCGCGTCACATTCTACAAGGCGATATTGTTCGCAAAGGAGTGGTCGCTCTCAACGGACAGCTGTGGAACATGCCAACATTTAAAATTAAAAACATGTCATGACATTCGCAACAACAGTAGGCAGGACACTAAACATGCGTCATACAATGAAAAATGCATGTGGCGTAGCTCTCGTGTACTTGAGATAAGAGAATTGCCACTCTAAGCGAAACAGAAAAACTGTGTGTTATTGCGAGACACAAAGAGAATTTTAAAACCGTAAAACTAGATTGCAACAAGTACACACTACGGAATAATTTTTCTGTGATATGGAATTCCACGTAGCTAGTATTACTATAAGCCTACCATTATAGTATGGGTTTCCATTGTAACTTTTAAACACAAAATATTACTACGCTAAATACAAACGTTTATACAGAGCTGGGGATAATGGACGGTATTTACGTGCTGACAGCAGCAAATGTTTTGCGATTAGAAGAGAATCCTTTTGAAATTCTCTTTCTCGCATTTGTTTTCAGCCACCTGGTTCCCTCCCTTTATCGTCTTCTCACCTGTATCTCCTGCACTCCTTTCTCCGTTAGACCAGGGATCTAAGACACAAATGGCGTAGGTTCAAGCAGACAGCGTCTAAAGAATAGCGGCGTGAGAATGACGCAACACACACACACACACATACACACACACACACACACACACACACACACACCGTCAGACGGCAAGCATGATCTACACCACCACCACCACCACCACCTCCTCTTCCTCTTCCTCCTCCTCCTCCTCCTCCTTCTTCTTCTTCTTCTTCTTCTTCTTCCAGTGGCACTACAGCCCACTGTGGGTTTTGGCCTGTCGAACAATGCCTGTCCATTTTTTTCTATTTGCCACCAACTCTCTTAATCTTCTCTCTCCCACCACTTGAAGATCTATTTCTACTTCTTCTTTCCATCGTTTCATGGGTCATGACCTACACCCTCGAACATAAATTGTATCCTGTTCTGTTATGTCATGACGATAATGATAAAATACAGGTAACTTGATGTATGAGAGTTACACAATGACAAGTTTCAAATACCTACAGTAAATTACATAGGCCTGAGTGTGTCTGTGCGCCCCGAGATTCGAAATCAAATATTATGATTGACATTAACTGTCTGATGTTCATTAAAATCCGTATGGACAACACGCCAAAGCAGTCATTTCTAAACTTTCTGCAACCAGTCATACTAACACGGCGAATGTGCAGAAGAAACGGCGCTCAGTTTAAAAAATCTCAAACTAAAATCCTCGCAAGAAATGTTGTGGAGATGGAATATTTACAGCTTTTTCATTGTTTTAGCCACTGTTCATGTTTAATTATGTTTATCCCCATTGTGCTCCTCTATAACAATTCTAAGTTTTCTGTCTAAAAATTACCTTCTTGTATGATTAATTTAACTACATTTCTTCCCTCTCCCTCTCCCCCAACCCCTCTCTCTGAGCACATATATATGCAATATATATGCAGCATATATATACATATTCATTTACTTATAGACCTACTGTCCCATGGTTTTGATTTACTAAGTTCAGGAATTTTCCCTCAAGTCATACACCTCTCTTTCACATTACTACTACCGAAAAGCCCATTACATTTTATGACGTATACTGCAGGAATCTACATATATTTTAAAGTGTCATAACTCTTACTTGTATATGTTCTGCTACTTTTCGAGAATGCACGTATTACATTTTACTGACATCTTGGTCTGATCTCTCCGAAGTCATCACATATTTTTCTTTACCGGTATGTATATGGGACATAAATGCAATACATGCCTACTTCAGTCCATATTACAATTACAACAGTGCGCCATCCTGTGAAGTTGTTGTTATTGTTGTGTTATTAATTACAAAATATACAAATTGTGGACGGTCGGGTTGCGACAAGGTCTGTTATTCGGAGGAACTTCCTCTTTATAGAACCAGAAGGTTCATTACCGTGCTCACAACAGCCCGCCACTGGTCCCTCTCCCGAGCCACATGACTGCATTTCCGTATTACAGCCCAGTTTTCTAAGAAAGGTTTGAAGTTTAAATAAAATTTTTAAATCAAGTCCTTACTTCCAGGAAAACACTCTCCTCATTACAAAGATATGAGTTTAATTTTGATGAGGGAAACACAGAATAAGTTCTGAAGGTTTCCTGGAAAAATACTGAACACGAAAGTAAGACAATTTTTCTTGAGAATCACACTGTATGGGAAGGCTGAAGACTGGTTTAAGTGTCGAAACTCGTGGGATATAGAGTACCACCGTGCTGCGTGCAAGAGCTTAAGAGATGTTGGCAATATAGCGTTCTCTGTAACACGATCCATAATCTGTCCAGCAGACAGAATTATGAAAGCAAACAAAAAAATAATGGATAAAGAAAAGTACTGGGAGACGCAATTCGTGAGGCAGGAAAAAGGCGGGAAAGAGAAATGGAAGAAAGGAATAAGAGATGATGAGGCAATTAGGACACTGAGTTGTGTTCCAATGTAACCGATCTGAAGCTCAGTCAGCTATAAGCTTCAATGACCAAGGTTCCCCTCTGTGTCTGCAGATGAAGATGGGGTATTACCTGGACATACACATCGACCCTCTCAGTCCTTCCGAGTTTCTCATACAATAATTATCCTCTTGGGTAGCTGGATGACTCATAAATCTTACAGTTGAAAGAACGTCGTTAAATAACTTGTGTAACAACCAGAAAACAATGATTTCTTATTCGGTCTTAGTAACTGACCAACTTAATGCACAAAATTCTTGTTTTATAATGAGTTTGACCTCCTGATGATGAGCACAATAGTGCTCGAAACATGTAGCGGAATATAGTAAACTCATTATAAAACAAGAATTTTGTGCATTAATTTGGTCAATTACTAAGATTATACTGAGATGCACGGCCAGCAAAACATCAAAATTTCTCATACGAGTTTAGCTCAGACGTGTAGAAAAGCGCAAGAACCACATGCACGGCAGTGGAGCAGTTGCTGAGAGAAGAAACGTGGCGTTCGATCGAACTCCTTCAACATATTACACTTGACATAGAAGAGAAGAGAAATATTAAAAAAGATCTTCCCTCAGTGCAGAGCTATGTGGACCATTACACACCATTATGCACTGGAACACAGTGACTACGTAATAACTGCTACGTACTATCTGATTTGAAGTTTACGCCGTCTAAGATGTGGCATATATTGCAGTAGATAAGTAACAGGAACGTGTTGCCTGTGATCTTAGCCTATATCTGAATATGGACAGAAGTAGGTTCTTCTGAAATTTAGCACTTATCTGCCAGACTACATGGCGTCACATCCCAGAACACGGTACGTTCATTGTCACAACCGTGAGCAATTATCTAACCATGTGCGATTATTTTTGAAAAATGTGAAATATACCTTCGTTATCCCTCTAATTCGAAAAGCGTTAGAAGTCGTTTCAAAAGTTGCATTAGAATATAAGCAATGAAAAATTAACCGTCTGATTTGAAGTTATGGAAGTTTTCCTAAGATATTTGTACTTCGTCTACGAGTAAAGAAGAAGGTGGCCCAACATCAATGATGGTTATACTATATTTGTGCTGTATTACACTCTAGCTGTCACCAAATTCAGACACGATGAATAAAACGATGAAAATAAATATATTTGAAATTAAACATCTCCAGATCGGATCGGATTCTATCCAAAACAAATATGAAACAATTCCCCCTAGAGACCTATTTACCACAGATAGGTTACCCCTTCACTCTGGAAGTACAAGATAATGATTTTAATATATTTTCTACTTATAACTAATTCCGGCTCACAAAATAACTATAATATTGTGGAAGATGAAATATCATGAAATAATGTGAAATGCCACTTGATAGAAGGTAATTTTACTGATGTATTCTTAGCTAGACATGTTTCGGGTACATACGCCCATCATCAGGAGCATTAGATGTTGAGTTGCAGCATATGGTTTTCTGCACCGAGTTTTTGGATGGGTGGTGGTCTTGAGAGCCGCTGCGTGCCGTGCACCATCCGCACCGTACACACGACCTACGCAGCGGCTCTCAAGACAATCACCCATCCAAAACTCGGTGCAGAAAACCATATGCTGCAACTCAACATCTAACGCTCCTGATGATGGGCGTATGTACCCGAAACATGTCGAGCTAAGAATACATCAGTAAAATTAGCTTGTTGCATCAAGTTGGCATTTCACATTATTTCATGAAGAAGATGCACGGTCAAACAATCCTCAATGAAATATCATCTTCATGGAATGAAATACTTTAACATGATCTAGAAGATAATCTTTCATTCAGTACCATATTGCTTTTTAAAAGAAGACGAAACATGTGGGAAATAGATTATACAGCAAGATAGCGTCAAATTAAGATATTACTGTCTTTACCTCCCAGTTTACTCATAAGACGTGATGAAGTGGAAGGTTGCCTAGGGATACGGTGGAAGGTCGCGAATATCGGTCAGTATCAGCCACATGACCGAAACGAGACCGACATCGTCCCACTGTAAGCCTGCAATATTAGCCTAGGCAGCACTAGCTTCCTCGATGTCGCGTCGCTAAACTTTGTATCATGACGTAACGTCTCACTAATTCACGTAACAGTGACGTAAATTACGAGTTTGTGGAGTTACTCAGGCACGCACTACATGTCAAAACATGCGACACAGAGCTGCGTGACCAAATAAAGCACGAGTGTAATAAATATAGCCTACGTTTCGTGGAACGTTGACACTCCAGTACTTCAGGTTATACCGATATGCAATCATGTGGTCACACTCTCTTTGTATTCGTGACGAAGGTACTTGCTGATTGAAGAATTCCGTGCTTATGTTGGAAAACTTGATTCGGCTCATCAAAAAAGTAGACGAAACCTTCACATAATGCTTCTTTCTGCTAAAATAAATCACATGGAATCAAAGAGTAGTTTTCTTGTACTTCAGGACTGAGTAGCTTCTTAGAGCCTAGTGCCTAGACCGTAAAGATTACTGACAAGACCTACTGCCATAAACAATATACGTTGGCATTATCAGCTACGGCCGATCCCAGAGGCCGCGCGGTCTAAGACGTGGGTGTGCAGTCACTCGCTTGCTGGGATTGCGGGTTTGATTCCTGCCGGGGGAATTAATAGCTGTCTCGTGTGAGTGTTGTGTGTTGTCAGGTAGGGGTGTCTGCGAGGGACCGATCCATCGTCTAGAGGAGTCTTACCGAGTGGGGTTTGTCGAAGTGTAATCTCGAAACCTCAACAATGCGGGGGCTTAGACCCACTGTTGCTGTGAAACCATGGAGAAAGAAATTATCAGCCAAGTGTACTGGGATCTAGGACAGATAATTTAACGTATTCATTCGTTATATAACCTTGCCTTGTGACAGATTCGTACCTCTTCCGAAGCGAATTCTTCACAAAGTGCTACCTAGTGCATCCTCTTTGACGTTCAAGTATCTTCTGTTTCCATTATTGTCATCCCGTAGATGCTCACGTCTTCTTCTTTACTTACGTGTATAAAATGTTTAAGATGCGAGGATTGCGACCCACACTTTTATTTTAAATTTCGCAATGAGAACCCTTAATTTTTTTCCGTGGCTCGACAGCCCCAGTAAGCCTAGGCCTCCTGTCGTAGAGGTTTCGAGCTCACACTCACTCACTAAGACGCACCACACTCGGTAGGACTCCTCCGGACAAGTGATCGGCCCGTCACAGAGACTTCTACCTGACAACACACAACACTCACAGGAGACATCAATGTCCAATACGGGATTCGAACCCGCAATCGCAGCAAGCGAGCGGCCGCTGGCCGAAGCCTTAGACCAGACGGCCACCGGGATCGGCTGTGAGAACCTGATTACAGCTACAAATGCTTAATGATGGCACCAGAAATTGTAAGGAAAAATTAAGTACTGTTCACTACCCGAGGTAACAGTAAATAAACTCAGCATTTTGCGAAGACAGTACATGAGTTCTGTGCAAAATTCGGAACGGAGGGCGATTATTTCTCAAAACAGCTTTAACTATGTTGAAGAAATCCAACGAGATGCAACAGTATGCGTATATTTATTTACAGCTAAATTACTCTACATGTTTCGGGCGTCCATCGCGCTCATCATCAGGAGTACATAGAACTGTAGTTGCAGACTCTGGTACAGATCACACTATCTGGGGAGCAAGCTTAAACAATCTGAAAGCTACAAAACCTTCACACGGTTGCCATCCTGTTACTTAGCGTTTCACAAAAAAAAAAGTGCATTATTGTAACATTAGCTCTAAATTTTACCTGTATTTGTTAACATACTGTATTTCAGGAAAATAAAGTGTCACCAGAGTCATTCCGTTCTCACAAATCTGTGAGTCCGCCATACTGTTTTAATCACAGAAAAATAAAATGTTTGGCGTTGTGCTGTCCTCAATACAACAGTGCTCGCTACACGTTTCGTAGAACGTCAGTGTGTTCGGAAATTTAAAGGCAGGCATATTGACAGCATAGCGATCCCAAAAGTCAGTTCCTTCCCGTTGATTATAACGCAGATACTAAAAATAAAATGAGTATTTCACAAACACTCAGGAAAACAAATTTTAATAATAATACTAGTGGTTATGAACGATTTGCAATTGAATGCCATCACAGACGCAAAAAAGCCCAATCCCTTTCGTGAACAGAATACTTATACATACACCTGATGATTTCTACCAAACAATCAAAACATCTCTATAATGACACATTATTTGACATTCAGAGGACCGTGCATCGTGATATATTCTTATAATAAAAGCCAACGAGATGCACTATTTCTCGAATTTATTTTGGTAAAGAACTCTATATGTTTCGGACAGGTTTACTGTCCATCATCAGGAGTCTAGTATTGTACACACAGTAATAGGCATAACATAACTAGCACGACAAATATTTATTGCTGTGTATACACTGTTGAGACTCCTGATGATGGACAGTAGATCTGTCCGAAACATGGAGAATTCTTTATCAAAATAAACTTGAGAAATAGTGCATCTCATTGGCTTTTATTATAATAATGACACAGTAATTGAATTAACCCTTTAAACGCCAAATTAAATCCCATCTGCCATTTGCTGGTATTATTAGGAGCTCAACATATTCTCCACGTTAGCGGGGTAAGGGTTAAAGAAAGATGAGGCTTGACAGATACTTCATTGGTGTGTTGTTCTGAAGTGGTGGTTGAATACAGTAAACTAATTTGGCAGGGCATAACCCTCTTTGAGAATCTAAAAAGTCCTTCCCTAGTAAAGAAATTTCATTATTTTAAAGCCGAAGCTTCATTGCCATTACTTGTCTGTCCTGAGCAACACGAATCCATTCCGATTCCATTCGAAGCCCTACCCGTCCCATGTCTTTCAGATACATCTTAGTATTCTCCTAGCATCTACGTAGGTCTTCAAAGTGGTCTTGCCTTTCAGGTTTTTGAATTAAGATTCTGCAAAAATTTCACTTCTTTCCCACACCCACTATAACCCCCGTCCATCTTGCCTTGCTACACTTAGCGAGGGGTACACACCATGAAGCTCTTCACTAGGCGATTTTCTCCACTCACCGGTTACTTCCTCCCGCCAAAGACCAAATATCTCCCTCAGCAAAATTTTTTCGAATATTTCATCCTATTTTATTTCCTTGAGGGTTGTTTGACCGTGCATCTTCCTCATGAAATAAAGTGAAATGTCAGCTTGATGCAACTAGGTAATTTTATTGATGTATTCTTGGCTAGACATGTTTCGGGTACACACGCCCATCATCAGGAGCACTGGATGTTGAGTTGCAGCATATGGTTTTCTGCACAGAGTTTTTGGATGGGTGGTGGTCTTGAGAGCCGCTGCGTGGGTCGTGTGTACGGTGCGGATGGTGCAGTGCACGGCATATGCTGCAACTCAACATCTAATGCTCCTGATGATGGGCATATGTACCCGAAACATGTCGAGCTAAGAATACATAAATAAAATTACCTTGTTGCATCAAGCTGACATTTCACTTTATGTCACTTCTTTATTGAGAGTGACGAAGCTGCACACCTGTATGAAGCAGTTCTAAATATTAACTTCTTTATGGGATGAGTACAAGCTATTCTGTCAGTGCAGACATCCACATTATTCGCTGTGAATAATACACGTTTAGTCATATAAACTCGAGATGAAGGCAAAAGGATATATTTTAATGTAAGATGTCAGTATTATCCGTAAACCTTAAGTAAGTTTTTGCCCGGTTTAGCCAGAAATGGAATATATGAATAAATTTAAAAATTTCTCCAATGTATCACTTCAAGAGAATTCCTTCAGTCGGTCTCAAGTAAAAACTTGAGACCAGAAAGGCACACAGACTTGGCAAAAGTACCTGATGTATTTTACAATTTTTGTGGTAAAAACACAAAAAAATTAGCTATAAAAAGGAAAGCGTAACAAAATAAAAGACAATAATAAAGAATACAAATTCAATACGAAAGACGTGTTGAATGATGCCTTAGGAAATAAGGGAGGTCGCAAGCCACTGGTACGTCGAAGTAAGTAGAAGTTCAGTGATCCTTTTCCAATCACTACGAGTTCCGTAGCACTCATTTAGCAAAACTTTTGGTAGACTACAAACACAGCTTGATTAGAATTTCAACTCAAGGCAGGATCAGTATGTTCCAGGTATACACACAGCAATGAATAAAAGAATACTACTAGAAATAGCAATTCCCAGGTGCAGTCAAAGCAATCGGTTTACCACCGTTCTATCTATAACTCCGGTCCCGAGTACGCTGCAATATTGGTCGCAATTCCCACGGTCGCCTTCGTTATTGATACTATGATTAATGACACAGGATGAAAGCTCAATGCTAGCCGCTGTAGACCACGCACAGCAAGTAGAATACTACTAAATAAGTTCTCTACATGAAACTTAACTTTGGCATTTTTTAAGTAAACACGTTATTGAGTTATTTATTAGTTTGTGATGATTGAAAATAAAATTTTCAGCTATTGTAACATACACCGGGGAATAGACGTGCAGGCGAGATTTAGGTTGGAAAAGCTAAAGGAAATGTACCTCTTGGAATACTTTCGTTTATATGGGGGGGGGGGGAATGTTGCACTGGATCCTAAAGAAGTAGGATGGCATGGAATGGAAGGGATAAATCTGTCTCAGGATAGATAGAGACAAATAGCAGGTTCTTTTGAAAACAGTAAGGTAATTTCGGGTTTCACAAAACGCTGAGAATATCTTGATCGGTGAGGAAATATTAGGTTCTTTGGGCCGATTCACACTATATGTCACGTTTCCGTTCCGTCGCGCAACGTCACCGTTCAGTAAAATTTTCTCGTGTGTAATCAAACGGAGATGTTTACACTGACAGGAACGTCTCCGCCACATCTCAGTTCCGTTCCGTCGCCGTTGCTGAGCGAGAATGTTTGACGTGAAGGAACGGATCCGGACTTGTCTGTACTTTTTCGATTCTGATAATGTGAAAATTCTTACGTCTCCTCTACTACACTTTGAGTGTTTGCTTGAAACGAGTGCTGCTTCTTTTTGTCTTCAGAAGTGGATGAAAAATTAATAGCATTGGTGGGTAAATGTGAGGAATTATATGACATGTCAAGTAAGAAGTATAGTGACAGTGTCTGGAAAGAAACACTGTGGGGACAAATAGGTGAAGAGTTGAAAAAAATCAGGTACGTTTCAATGTTTTTCTTTTATTGCGCATTTTGAAGTTACTATCACTCTATCATCACCGAAGTTCTAATAATTAACAAATAACGGAAAATGCATTCCGTGGCAGTGGGCTCCATATTTGATGGAAATAATCGCAGGCCTCCTATCACGTGCTGTTCTGGAAGGTGACTGAACACGACGGATAGTGTGAATACAGACTATTCTGACGGAACGAAGATGGAGCGGTGACGGAATGGAAACGTGACGCATAGTGTGAATCGGCACTTCAGAGGTATTCTTCTCCAGGAAGTCAGTCATCTGTCACAGCTGTGCCGCATTATTTAGGAGCGTACCATGTCATCTTTCGCTTCAACAGCGAGATTACAGTTTGAACAGCACGGATATGTTTCCGTGTTCCTTATGTGTCTGTGTTGTCGTGTGTTAAGTACGATACTTGATATTGGCTCAGTACGTCGTGCTAACAAATGTCTATAATAGAAGTTGATTCTAAATTGCAACAGAACACAGGAGCTATTCCGCGAAGGCTGAATTTCTGTTGGACATAAAGGAAAGAAATGCAAGACTTGGAGGACAGAATGCAATGCGGTGAAACGACGAATGAAAAAGTACAGAACGCCAAAGGAAGTGGTCTACGATAAAATAAGCATAAGACGATAAAATTTATACAGCTACGGGGTCGATTAAAATTTCCGGACCGTAGAAAATTGCTGAACATGATAAAACAACGAAAACTGAAACCGTTATGGGATTTATAAAGCAACTCTGGTAAACCAGTAATACTTGAAAACATAAGACTTGCGTAAACATCACCATGCCCTATATTAGCATGTGATATATATCACTTTTACATACATACATACACACATACATACATACATACATACATACATACTTAAGTCTAGGAACTGAAATTAAAGTTTTTTTTTGTACCCAAGCAGCAAGTCGCTCTTACGGTTTCAAATTAAAATATGAGAAATTTGACATTCAGAGGACAGTGCATAGTGATATATTCTTATAATAAAACCAACGATATGCACTAATTTCTCAAATTTATTTTTGGAATGGAACGCTACATGTTTCGGACAGTTCCTTTGTCCATCATCAGGAGTCTAGCACTGTACACACAGCAACAGGTATAGGTCATACAGGTTTTGCTGACTGCTTGCTAGCGGGATCAGGATGTGATGCCGCTAGCAAGCAGTCAGCATGACATATACCATTGCTGTGTGTACAGTGCTAGACTCCTGATGATGGACAGAGGAACTGTCCGAAACATGTAGAGTTCCATTCCAAAAATACGTTTGAGAAATTAGTGCATCTAGTTGGTTTTACTATAAGAATAAAATATAATGGTGGCAATGAATGTCGGAAACAGATGTAGCTTGCAAGCAGGATCAGGATGGAACTGGTTCCATCCTGATCCTGCTCGCAAGCTGTCATCAAACCTGTATGACATATACCGTTGCTGTGTGTACAGTGTAAAACTCCTGATGATGGTCAGAGGCACTGTCCTAAACATGTAGAGTTTTATTCCAACAATAAATTTGAGAAACTAGTGCATCTAGTTGGTTTTATTATAAGAATTTATCACGATGCACGGCCACCTGAACATAAAAAAATACACATGGCGTCTGCAGCAATGGAACACCTAGAAATACTTTATATATTTAGAAACAGAGGCCACAGAACACGCGCAACCAATAAAGAGGTGAAATTAGAGTTAGGAACGGACAGATAAATAGAAAAAATGTTGTCAATGATAGTGCAGTGCTGTTTGTGATGGTTACATAAGGACACCGAGGTTATTGGAAGCAATTTTTACGATTGGCAGTTGTAAACTTTGGAGAAAGAGAGTTGGACACAAAAACTAAGAGAAGAAATATTAACTGGGATAGCACGTACGTGACAGATTTAATCTGGGTACAATATGAACCAGCACGTAAAATAATTTAGAAAAGATATAACCATACATAGAGACAGAGTTTATTTTCGGATAAGTAAAAACTGTTCTTGGTTAGACCACTGCGACATGAAGTGCAAGTGCTGTGAAAGGAATTACAGTAATGGCAGTACAAGAACCGAGAGAAATGGAGAGTGGAACAGCACTACCCAAAGCCCGGATTTGGGAACTACGACGGAATAGGAGGGGATCTGAGTGGAAGATGCCTCCCCTGTTTGGTGTAAGAGGATGCGGAACATGCATGTAATATAAAAATACTCAGAAACGAAAAAGTGAAGAGAAAAACTGAAGTGTCACAAAATGTTAAGCATGAAAAAAAAAATAGAATTACATGAGAAGAACAGCAGGATACACTTGGACAGTTTGCAAAACAAATGCACAAATTGCAAAGGAGTTAAAAATAACACCAATTTTGAAAAAATTACTGGAAAAAAAGAGAAGCTGGATACAACATGTAAATAGAATGCCTCGAAATAGATTACCCAGGGTAATGAAACACTACTCCCCAATTGGCAGAAGGAATCATGGTAGACCTTAGAAGAGACTTCGGGTTACGCGAGACCAGAACGGGTCAACAAATGGCCCAACTCCATGACAGATATACTATGAGGATGAAGAAAAAATGTTTTTTTTTGGGGGGGGGGGGAGTATGAAGCAATATAGACTAATAGACAAAAACATTAAAATATAATTGATTAAAATTCAATGGAAAGGGTAAATAGTGAGGTGCACTCCGTATTGGAAGCTGCATGGGAACTGAGTTAAGAAACTACGGAAATACATGCACAGAAAAGGAAATAGTGCATAGGTAGATTAAGCGTTAGTGCGGAGTATATGCAGAACAATGAGGAAGTACACTAACGTAGTAGGTGTATATTTACAAGTAGATGTGTACACAGATATACACAGTCTCTGATACACAAGAACCTAGTGTTAAAGACCTGCGCTGTTCGCAAAATCAGACCTTTGCAGTACGGCTAGCCAGCCCCACACACGTCGATAAATTAATGAGCATTAATTCATGTTTTAACTTTATATTAAGCAAACATATTTGGTTAATATATGTGCGGAGTGAGGGCCGGGATAGAACAGTCAGTATAGCGACTCGCTACGGGCTGGACGGTCCGGGGATCGAAAGCCGGCTGGGACAAGATTTTCCGCACCCGTCCAGACCGGCCCTGGGGCCCACCTAGCCTCCTGTAAAATGGGTAACGGGTCTTTCCCGGGGGTAAAGTGCGGCCGGGGCGTGCTGCTGACCACTCACCCCCTTCTAGCGCCGCGGTCATGGAAGAGTAGAGCTATACCTCTACCCACCCTCTGGGCCACACTGGGCCTGTAACGGGAACACTTTAACTTTTACCGTTTACGGTTTCTCGTAACGTGATTAAATGAAATTTCGTTTGTACCCGTAATATTATCACAGCCTTCCCTACTCCGATCTGCAAGAGACATCCACATACTTAACAGTGTTGTGTGCAGCTCTCTTCACCAATCTCGTTGAGAGTTTGGATAGAAATTCATTGACACTCTTAAGTAACGTATGTCTTCTAATGCCCTCGATTTTTACAAAACTAACTGGACACTCAATTTTTGGACACCTCTTGTACCGAAATTTATCCAAACTGGATAAAAATGTAAAACACAAAAAAATGTGGATTTCACTGCACCGATTTTGCGAAACTCAAAAATTACTCAACGATATTATGTAAAGATTTTCTGCGCCCAGTCTTATCCAGATCGATCAAGAAACAAGAAAGTAAGGGAAGACCTGTGAGTTGAGAATAGTTCAATTGTCTATTGTAAACTGCACGTTACGTGGTTTTTCTACGCGAATTTAGTACACATGCATGATCATGATCACGCTCTTCCCATTCCACACATCACAGTTACTGTACCATTCGACGCCACAAAAAAAAAATTCAGAAGGCGCTACCAGACAATCCAAGACTATACAGCATTCACCATTAAAACACGTAAACACGGACCAAATCACAATGGTCCGTATCTCTGTTCGTCTTCAACTCAATTACTGGCCATAAACGTACGTACCATGTGAGCCTTAAGAGCTTCCACAGCGGTGTGTTTGAAGACACAGTCTCGCTGGGAAAATACCGCCGCGTCATTGCGTATTCGGTTATCGACTTTACTAAGGAACATTTTGCCTTCTAAATGTCAATGACGCGAGGTCTTATTCCAGAAAAAACTGAAACCTCACACAGGGAACATCTTTGTAAAAACTGAATGCGGCTATGTCCTTAAAAATAACAATATTAATGTTGACAGGCGAATGAATGACAAAACAAAAAATGGCACTAACACCACTGTAAAAAATTACTGATACAGTATTACGTCGAGATGATAAACATTTCTCGAAACTCGAAATATCGGTTGCTTCCTCGTATTGCAAGAACGTCAAGAAATTTCGTTGTTACATTAAAATCACCTGTAATGGAGGGTAGACTGAATGAAAATTAACATCGCAGACAGTACGAAAAATGGGAGGAGTTAAAGGCCTGAGATCTGGGGCTTTCTCGGCCCTGGTGATGCTACGTTCTTACTGGATGTTAGTCCGTTTCACTAAGTAGGTAAGAGTGCTTCGCAGTAACATTATATACGTACCTCCACCTGCAGGGCAGAAATACTCTTTTACCATGTAGTTCGGCACTGATGCAATACGAGAAACGTCACTGACGTGGTTTTGAACTATTCCCACCGTCACTGCTAATAAAATATACTACACAACGTCTCGAAAGCACACAATACAACACATTATACAACCTTCGCAAGGACACAATAAAATATATTATACAAATTTCCGAAAGCACACAATAAAATGTACTATACAAACTTTCGAAAACACACAGTAAAATATACGACCACCTTTCGAAACATACAATAAAATGCACTACATAACCTTTCGAAAGCAGTGTGCTTTCGAAAGGTTAAGTAGTGCATCTAACTTGCAGTGACGATGCAAGTAGTTCAGAATCATGTCAGTGATGTTTCGCCAGAAACATCCTGCTTAAATACTTTAATCTCCTACAATTCAAAAGGATGCAGCAAGTTTCCCCGATACCTCGGTACCTACCTACACAGCTATCGGTACCAATATACACAGCTATCAGTATCAATCCACACAGCTATCGGTACCAGTCTACACAGCTATCGGTACCTACCTACACAGTTATCGGTATCAATCTACACAGCTGTCGGTACCTATCTACACAGCTATCGGTACCTACCTACACAGCTATCGGTATCAATCTACACAGCTATCGGTACCTATCTATGCAGCTATCGGTACCTATCTACACAGGTATCCGTATCAGTCTACACAACTATCGGTATCAATCTACACAGCTATCGGTACCAATTTACACAGCTATCGGTACCAGTCTACACAGCTATCGGTACCTATCTACATAGCTATCGGTACCAATCTACACAGCTATTGGTACTAATCTACACAGCTATCGGTACCTATCTACACAGCTATCGGTACCTATGTACACAGCTACGTGGCAGCATATCCAAGCAGAAATTAGATTTGATTTGGAGTTTAGGGAATTTAAAAATACATTTAAAGGTGCTGATTTTGTGGAGAAAATTACTGAGATCACAATGGCGTAAAGATTCGAAACAAAACTTATCCTCAATTATGTGAGACCTTGACTTATTTCGTATTTTGATATAAGTTTCAGAAATGGGTTGAAGGTTTCTTGATTCAAGACATTTAGGCTTGTGTAAAGTGCACCCTGACAAGTTACTATGAATTAATGCATCATGTGTCTACTTCAGAAATACGATATACACAAGCGAGTACTCAGTGTAACGTGCATTAGCAGGGAAACTTGACTATTGATTTCCTTCCTGAGATTATCAGTCAAAGTCTTTATATCTTTCCTTCACTTCTAGCGTAGAGATTGTCCTGTTTCTTTGCCAACACATAGGCCTACACTTCAATTCGAAAAGCGAAAGTTGGCTTACTTCCACACAAACATTTATTGGCCGAATATTTACCTGCAATAAATATAAAGATGTGACATGTATACTAGAATACGTGTGTATGCCTTCATTTTGTTATACATTCCCATTTCTTTTACTCATGGATTTGCTAAAATTTTAGATTTCAAATAAGTGTGTAGCGAAATTGATTAACCTAAAAATTCTGATGTGTCCAGTTACTGCTTTTCGCAGTCAAACAAGCACGTTAAACTTATTTAATGGACAGCCAGAGACTCACTATAAAATGTAGCTATTCAGTTTCGGTGCTACTCGGGCTAACTGCAAAGGTGTATATAAGGCTGTTGCTAAGACATTTCACAAATCTTCATACATAAGTGTCACTTTGGTATAGCCACACTATTAATACTATGAATCTTCGTCAAGCGTATACTGTACCCTTACTACGTAGGACTGCTATCAGAAAACAAGTTTACATGACGTATAATTTTGAAAACAAAGAACCTACATTATGAATACATAAGAAAATTCGTCGCTGAGTAATTGCCATGTTTCCAGCGCAGAGACAAATTCATATCCGTCATAAATTTCAAGACTATTGGGAGATGAAAACAGTTGTGACACGATGGGTGATAACACAGGACAAGGAACTGTATTGAAAGGGTGGAGCTCATACCTTAACTCCGACCTACTATCATGTGAGGAACATCTGTCCCGGTGGCGTTACGGTCACTCTAACATTTCCGGTTTTATAACTCAGGCATAAGCTCTGTATCACGGCAGACTGACGCAGCATCATCAGTCCGGTACCATGGACATGAATCTCACGCCCGCACGGGAAAACGCCATACGTCACACGATTACACCGTGAAGCATTCAGACATTACGTAACAAATGAGTGTGTCTGATGCCTTACATCTTGCCTGTTCACTCCAGGACAGCTATTGAATTTGCAGGTTTTTTTTTTCGCTGAAACCACCTAAGCGTATCAAAAACATTCGAAACTTAAAGACCTTTACAGTTATGGCCATAAATCTCATAGAACCCTTTTCCACATGCAAAGCGCATTGGGACACGTGTAAATTTGACAGACCTTAAAGTGAATTCGAAAATAATATTAAAAGAGACCGCAAAAGGGTGTTTTAACCTTCAGAAATTCTCCAGTCAGATTACGGGCTGTATGTGTTTCGTACACCTTTTGCACTGAACAATATTAACCGGTCGATTTTTGTAATGCAGAACAGTTTGTGTACTGTGAAGTAAGAACTGAAGGTTGACAGACTACTTAAACGTATTTCATGCTTCGGAGTTAACAAAATGCTTTTTAAACTAGACACTCGACCGACATAACGGCAGTCGGTTGCAAAGTGACTTGGATTTGGACTCTTAATTCTACGGGTTTAAGAACTCAATTGTGGACAAACTCTCACTAAAAACGTTACTGAAAATGACAACAAAATTAATGAAAAATCTAAATTAAGACGCACAAGCTCTGTGTCTTTTGTGGGGGATTCGGACTGCATTCCTAGCGCAAAGACCGAAATTTCGCACACTGTCTCAGTGACTTCAAGAACTGCCGCGTATGGGCCTTTCTCCTTCCACAGCCTTTCCTATCTGTCACCCACAGTCATCCTGACGGTTATCACCATATATCTTATGTAGCTGAACTACGTGAAATAAACCAAGACAAAAATTAAGACAATTCTTCGCGTGCAGACACAAATCGCGTCTCTTGTTCCATATTCCCTCAGTTTGTCTGCCATTACGCTTTCAACTTCAGTGCGTGTTGTTGTTGTTGTTATTGTTTCTGTGCTTCAGTGTATATTTCAGGTACACAAACTCGGCATTTCGCTTTTAACATTTGGTGAATTACCATGGCGACAAACTGTGAAACACAGATATTTGGATTTATTCTTTTTATCACATTCGTACCGTGCATCTCGATATTATCAAAGTTTTGTTTATTCATCAACTGATGCGCTAGTGAGTTGTCTTAAAAAACAATATTAAAATTTACTGAAGAATAAAACACCAACTAGATGCCACTTATTATTTTATAGTACTTCTTATAGGCTCAACATGTTTCGGGCACTACTATGCCCATCATCAGGAGCTCGCGACTATAATGTTGATTACCACATTGATCGTTTCGTTCTGTAAAGATGGTTGAAAATATTTATCAGTTACCGCTGCTAGTAATGTCTTTAAACCCGTGTACTAAACGAGTTGACAGATGAACAGCAAGCCACAATGACGTACTTAGTGTCGCCAGTGGAGTGAAAATTACGTATTAGAAGTAACATATATGAGCGAGGATTTTGCTTTAAGCCCTCTCGTTCGGACCACATTTGGGGTCCACCCATTCTCTCAACCCATGAGATATAAATTCTGTTTACCGCCTGTCGTGTAGTGCAGCCAGCTGTCCATGAAATAATACAAATTTTTGTTCCACAGTTACACACAGCTTTTGTAATCAACAAAACAATATTTATAATCCTGGTAACCGGCGTCGCTACTCATCAGACCTTGTTGTCGGCCTTAACTACTAAACACCAGCACACAGAAATGCTCAATGTTCACATCTACGTACGATTTACCTATAAACATACTCAGTTTAAACCATGAAAAGTAGCATTTTTACCCTCTAAAATTCTCCCCAAAGAAACCTTGTGGGGAGAGAGTTATGTACATACGCACATTACAGCGTAAGAAGTTTTGTGATCGTCGTTTATATTCAAGGCCTGATTATGGTAAATATTTAGCAGAGAAATGTAGCCAAAATCATATACAGTGTTTTATTATTGAAAAAAATATAATTGTTACTGTCATAAAATGATTGTCATTTCCTCGGGCAAATCTTCCGAATCGTGACACTGATCGCTCCCCTCAATCTTGTGCAGAAGTTAAAGTTCATAAAGTTACAACTTACGCATCGATACGTTTAACAAACTTGAAGAACCTCTGTGACTTTCGGAGTTATCGAGGCAGAGAATATGACTAAGAGACTGTCTTCTAGGATACGACGTCACACAGTATGGCTTGCAAGTAATGGCTTTTCGGAATAACCTGATGCCTCCATACTCTTTTCAATATTATCATCTGTAAGCCTTATCCTGCCAACGTGGAGAATATGGTGAGCTAATAATGCCAGCAAATGGCAGATGTGATTTAACTCGGCGTTTAAAGGGTTAATACTATTAAACTGTACAAAATGCAAATGCAAAGGTGGTTTTATTGTGGCCTTCAGGTAAATTCTGGGGTCATAAATCATAAAATTCCCGCTTCCTTATTTTTCTTCAAATTAATTATTTTCAAAAAATCTGAGAATACGTTCCCGTAAAATTCCAGATAGAGACGGCGATGTTACATACACCACATATGTTTAAAAATGTCCAAATTCCTATCCGCCCACCGATCTGAATTAGCCACCGGCCTAGGAAATAAAAATCAGCAATTCAAATGGCCTTAAATATGTAAATCTATTACACATTAATAAATTATGCGCACACAACTTAAAATGTATACCAAAACATACATGCCAAACTGTATTCTTCATTATACCAAAGCTCTAGGACTAGACCCAATTAGTTTTCAAGTTTTATCACTTAGTTAGAGAGTTACTTCAAGCGATAATACCCGTGGTACAAGAGAGAATTAATTTCAAGTTATCTAACAATATTGAAATATTTGCATTGAAAATTTCAGCTTTTTTAAATTTTAAATGAAGTCATCTCCGGTGGGCAAGCAACAGAATTTTCTCTTCAAAACATACAGTCAAATTTATTCCTTTACGTGTGTTTGTGTGTGCGAGTGTGCCGACCCTAATATGTTCCTGCAAATTCTATCTCCTGCCTTCTGACTATGGATGATACCATCATTTCCGTCTACAAAGAATATATTTTTGCAGGTCAGTATTGATTACCACATGTTGTGTAAAGCAAACATGGGGTCTCATTAACAGCTAAAATGTTCAACCCACACCGGTCATGTAATCCTGCTCCGCGCTTTACCATACTTCGAAACGAGTTCCAGTGAATCCATGACGTAACTTTTTGAAGGTCGCGCAAATCCAATATAATCGCGAAAGTTCAGTGAAAAAATAAATGACTATACGACATAACACGTGTGTCAAGAACACAAAAGGTCTTTGAAACCCAACAAAAAAACACAAAGTTGCGGAGAGTAAGGAGCGAGTTCTCCAACAGCGGCCTGCCTTTTATAATGAGCTGTTAGACTGCAGTAAGAACAGCCATAAATGTTGCTGACCTGCAAGATAGAGGCTGTTGTTATTAATTCTTCCTAAGGAAAATGCTGTTTGCTCATATAATGAACGCAACGGCCACATGCTGTCCTGAATGTGACCATACAGTGCTGTGTTACATCCGACAGAGCCGGTAGACTGCCCTTTTAATTAACCTTTTGGCGCCGGAATTATTTTTTTAATTTTAGCACACCTGTATATAAAATGTGAATAATACAGGAACCAAATACGTTAGAATTATGAAACAAACTGCATTTTGAATAGAAAAAAACGGAGAGTATATACCATGTTTAAAATATTCAGAACCTATATTTGTTGAATAAATATATAAAATGCAACTTTAGAGGTTAGCGGTGCGGTACGACCACTATAGTTGACATTAGGC